>Ga0213879_10000016_pt1 | contig 101802 bp, 88 predicted proteins | sample VelepicoBEBS_R03_FD_161046 | JGI IMG/M metagenome (GOLD analysis project Ga0213879, IMG submission 161046) | Vellozia epidendroides bulk soil microbial communities from rupestrian grasslands, the National Park of Serra do Cipo, Brazil - BS_R03 | ecosystem: Environmental > Terrestrial > Soil >...
CTTCGAGGAAGGCTTCCTCTCCGAAGGCATTCCGTATCGCGTCGTCGGCGGCGTCGGGTTCTACGCGCGCACCGAGGTCAAGGACATGCTGTCCTACCTGCGCTACATCGTGAACCCGTCCGACGCGGTCGCCTTCCGCCGCATCGTCAACGTGCCGCGCCGTTCGATCGGCCAGCAGACGCTGGCCTCGCTGCTGGAAGCTGCGAATCAGGCCGGCGTTTCGGTCGGCCAGGCGGTGTTCGACTCGAACCTGCTCAAGCGCGCGGTGCCGAAGAAGCAGCGCGAGCTGGAGCGCTTCGCGGAGCTGATCAACGACCTGCGCGAGAAGGCGAAGTCGTTCAGCGTGAGCGAGCTGCTGATCGCGGTGATGGAGGAGTCGGGCTACCTGCGCGAGCTGCAGGCCGACGAGACTCCCGATGGCCGCGCGCGGATCGAGAACCTGCAAGAGCTGGTCGGCGTCGCGCGCGAGTTCGAGAACAACCCGGAGACGGGCTCGACGATCGACGACTTCCTCTCCAACATCGCGCTGATCACCGACATCGACACGCTCGACCCCGACTCGTCGTTCGTCACCCTGATGACGATGCACGCGGCGAAGGGCTTGGAGTTCCCGATCGTCTTCCTCACCGGACTGGAAGAGGGCGTCTTCCCGCACACGCGCGCGCTGACCGACATGACCGAGCTCGAGGAAGAGCGCCGACTGGCATACGTCGGCGTGACCCGCGCGATGGACCGGCTCTACCTGAGCTTCGCCGCGCGGCGGACGCTGTTCGGCAACACCTTCTCGCACCCGAAGTCGCGCTTCATCGAGGAGATGCCGTCGGTCGAGGTGATCGGCGGGGTCGGGATCGGTCCGCGGCCGGGCGGCGGGCGCTGGCGCGAGGTCTCGATCCACGAGAACGCCGGCGCGGGCGTCGGGATGGACTTGAACCCCGGCGACAAGGTCCGCCATCCGAAGTGGGGCGAGGGCACGGTGGTCAACACCGTCGGTGCGGGCGGCGACGGCCTGTTGACGATCAACTTCCCCAACGTCGGGCAGAAGATGGTGATGTTGAAATACGCGCCGCTGGAGAAGGTCTAAGCCGACGGCATGCTGCGCGTCGGGGTTGCCGGCGCGCTCGGGAGACTGGGGCGCGTCGCCTGTACCGCCGTCGAGGCCGCCGGCGACCTGACGTTGTCGGCGGCGTTCGCACGGCGCGCCGGCGTGCGCGTCGACGGAGTTGTGACGGACGACGAGCTCGGCGCATTTCTTGCGCACGGGCTCGACGCCGTCGTGGACTGCACGGTCTATCCAAAGACGCTCGACGTTGCGCGCGCGGCAGTTGAAGCGGAGGTGGCGCCCGTGATCGGTGCGACCGGGTGGACCGACGAAGACCTCGTCGCGCTGGGCGCATTGTGCGACGAGCGCGGCGTGCCGGCGATGTATGTGCCGAACTTCTCGTTCGGCGCAGTGCTGATGATGCGCTTCGCGGCGCAGGCGGCGCGCGTCTTTCCGCGCGCGGAGATCGTCGAGCTGCACCACGACACCAAGCGCGACGCGCCGAGCGGGACCGCGAAGCTGACCGCGCGCCGCATCCGCGACGCCGGCGCGCCGCTGCCGCCGATCCACAGCGTTCGCCTGCCCGGGCTCGTCGCCCACCAAGAGACGATTTTCGGCGGCGCCGGCGAGACGCTGACGCTGCGCCACGACTCGCCCTCCCGCGAAGCCTACGGCCCCGGAATCGTCGCCGCGGTGCGCGCGGTGCGCCAGCAGAACGGACTCGTGATCGGACTGGATTCGATCGTCGACGCGCTGATATCGGAGCCCGCGCGGTCATGCCGATGAAGGTTGCGTTGATCGGCGCGACGGGCGTCGTCGGCGGGACGATTCTGCGCGTGCTCGAGGAGCGCAATGTCGCCGTTGGCGAACTGCTCGCCTATGCTTCTCGCGACCGTGCCGAGGGCGTGCAGTTTCGCGGCGCGAGCGTGCCGATCGTTGCGGCGTCGCGCGAGCGGCTGGTCGCCGACCGTCCGGACGTCGCGTTCTTCGCCTCCAGCGACGACGCGAGCGCCGAGCTCGCCGAAGCGCTCGTCGAAGCGGGCGCGGTGGTGATCGACAACTCCTCGACGTTCCGGCTGCGGCACGACGTTCCGCTGGTGATCCCGGAAGTGAATCCCGACCACATCCGTCACGAGCACCGGATCTTTCCGGTCGCGAACTGCACCGCGATCGTGCTGACGGTCGCGCTCGCGCCGATCGCACGAGCGCTCGGGCTCCGCAGCGTGCGCGTCGCGACGTACCAGGCGGTGAGCGGCGCGGGCCGCGCCGGCCTCGATGCGCTGGCGCACGAAGAGCAGGGCGCCGCGCCCGACGGCACGTTCGCCGCGCCGATCTTCCGCAACGTCGTCCCGCACGTCGGGAGCTGGAGCGGCGACGGCGACACCGGCGAAGAGCAGAAGGTCGTCGCCGAGACGCGCAAGATGCTCGGCCGCCCGCAGCTCGCGATCGCCGCGACCACCGTGCGCGTTCCGGTGCGGCGCGCGCACAGCGTGGCCGTCTTCTTCGAAACCGAGACGCCGGCGAGCGTCCACGAGATTCACGAAGCGCTGCGTGAAGCGCCCGGCCTCGTGCTGCACGAGCACGGGATCGTCACGCCGCGCGACGTCGAGGACACCGACCTGGTCCACGTCGCGCGGGTTCGCTGCGAGCCCGACGACCCGACGGACACGCACTTCCAAATGTGGGTCGTCGGCGACCAACTCCGCAAAGGGGCGGCGACGAACGCGGTGCAGATCCTCGAGCTGCTGATCGCCAAGGGGCGCTTTGCGGAGACGCACGTTTCGTGAGCAGTGTCGTCGTGTTGAAGTTCGGCGGCTCGTCGCTTGCGACCGAGAATCTGCGTGAGATTGCGGCGTCGCGAGTGCTCGACGTCGTGCGGGGCGGGGAGTCGCCGGTCGTGGTGTGCTCGGCGCTCGGGCGCGCCCCGGAGCCGTATGCAACCGACTCGCTCGCCGGGCTGCTCGGGCCGGCGCGCGACGGGCCGAACCGCGATCTGCTGCTGGCGTGCGGCGAAGCGATCGCGTGCGCGGTGTTCGCCGAATTGCTGACGTCCCTCGGCGCGCCGGCGCAGGCGATGACCGGACTGCAGGCCGGGATCACCACCGACGACGAGTACGGCGACGCCGAGATCACCGACGTCGATCCGGCGCCGGTGCGCGCGATGCTCGCGCGCGGGATCATCCCGGTCGTGACCGGCTTTCAAGGCGGCACCCGGGAGCGCGCGACGACGACGCTCGGCCGCGGCGGGAGCGATCTGACGGCGGTCGCGCTCGGCGACGCGCTCGGCGCGCGGTCGGTCGAGATCTATACCGACGTCTCGGGCGTGATGACGGCCGACCCGCGCCGCGTCGCGGGCGCGCACCCGCTCGAGCGCGTCACGCAAGCGGAGATGGTCGAGCTGGCCGGAACCGGCGCGAAGGTGATGCACCACAAGGCCGCCGAGCTTGCGCACGCGACGCGCACGCCGTACGTGGTGAAAGGGCTGCGCAGCAACGTCGGAACGACGATCGACGACGACGCGCCGGTCGACGCGGAGCGTCCGGTCACCGGGCTCACCGCGATCCGCGACGTGACGTTCTGCCGCATCATCCAAGGGCTCACCGAAGACGCCGACCGCGCCGACGTCGACCGCAGCGTGCTGGCGCGCGTGGCGGAGCGCGGGATCTCGATCGACATGGTCAACGTCAACGACGCCGGCGTGTTCTTCATCGTCGACGACGAGCACGCCGACGCTGTCCGTCCGGCCCTTGCCGACCTCAACCTGGCGCTGCGGATGCGGCCGCACTGCTCGAAGATCTCGGTGGTCGGCGCAGGGATGCGCGGCACCTCCGGCGTCATGTACCGCGTGGTGAAAGCCGTCTCCGACGCCGAGGTGGACATCATCCACTCGACCGACTCGAACATCACGATCTCGATCCTGGTCCCCGCCGATCAGGCGCACAAGGCCGAGCAGGCGCTGCACGACGCGTTTCGCCTCGGCCGCGGGGTCATCGCTCGATGAAGCAGCTCGGCCGCGTCCTGACCGCGATGATCACGCCGTTCGAGCCGACCGGCGAGGTGAACGTCCCCGAAGCCGTCCGCATCGCGCAGTTCCTGATCGAGCGCGGTAACGACGGCGTCGTCGTCGCCGGCTCGACCGGCGAGGGCAACGCGCTCGAAACCGGCGAGAAGCTCGCGCTCTTCCTGGCGGTGAAGAAAGGACTCGGCCCGAGCGGGACGGTGATCGCGGGAACCGGCGGCAACAACACCCGCCAGTCGATCGAGCTGACGAAGGCCGCCGAGCAGTGCGGCGTCGACGCGGTGCTGCTCACCGTGCCGGCGTACGTCAAGCCGACGCAGGACGGAATGCTGGCGCACTTCGGCGCAATCCTCGAGTCGACGCAGCTGCCCGCGATCATCTACAACATCCCCGGGCGCACCGCGGCGAACATGCTGCCGGCGACGTTCGCCGAGCTGTGCCGCCGGCACGTGAACGTCGCGGGGATCAAAGAGTCGACCGGCGACGTCAACCAGTTCACCGCGATCCTGCGCGGCCGGGCGCGACCCGACGTGAGCTTCTGGTGCGGCGACGACTACATCTATTTGCCGTCATTGTCGATCGGCGGCTACGGGGTGATCTCGGTCAGCGGACATCTCGTCTCGCGCGAGATTCGCGCGATGGCCCAGGCGTTCGACGCCGGCGACGTCGACACGGCGGCGCGCATCCACCAGGATCTCGCACCGTTGAACACCGCGCTGTTCACGACGACGAACCCGATTCCGGTGAAGTGGGCGATGGGGACCTACGGCTTCGACGTCGGCGTCTGCCGCTCGCCGCTCGGCGCGATGCCCGACGAGCTGAAAGCAACGCTCGAGCCGCTGATCGCGCCGTACCGCCCTTAGTGTTCAGTGTTCTAGGTTGTCGGGTCGACGCGGTCGGACGCGACGAAGCGGTCGCGTGCATCGTGACGCTCGCGAACGGGGGTGCGAGCGGAAACGGCGTCGTCGTGACGCTGGGCGTCGAGATGGTGATGGCGGCGCAGCGCGACCGCGCGTTCCGCGACGTCGTCAACTCCGCCGCGCTCGTCACCTGCGACACGATCGGTTTGCTGCTCGCCTCGCGGCTGCGCGGCGGCCCGCTCCATGAGCGCGTCACCGGGGTCGAGCTGGCCGGCGCGCTCGCCGCGCGCTCGGCCTCGCACAGCGACGTCCGCTTGTACTTGCTCGGCGGCGGCGGCGACACCGCGCAACGTGCGGCGGAAGCGCTGCAGCGCGCGCATCCCGGCGCGAAGATCGCCGGCGCGCGCGACGGCTACTTCCGCGACGACGAGAGCGACGCGGTCGCCGCGGCCGTTCGCGCGAGCGGCGCGAACGTGCTGCTGGCCGGACTCGGCTCGCCGAAACAGGAGCTTTGGCTCACGCAGCATCTCGCCGCGACGGGGTGCGGCGCCGGGATCGGCGTCGGCGGCTCGTTCGACGTCTACGCGGGGAACGTCTTGCGCGCGCCGGCGCTCGTGCGGCGGGCCGGCCTTGAGTGGGCCTACCGGCTGGCGAAAGAGCCGCGCCGCTGGCGCCGCCAGCTCGCGCTCCCGCGCTTCGCTCTCGCCGCGCTCGCCGAGACGATCACCAGCCGCCGAACGCGGTGAAACGACCTCGCTTCTGCCACACTGCCGCCGCGCGGAAGGGAAGGGCGCCGACCCGCGCGAGTGAACTTCTTCGGAGGTGACGACCATGCTCCATCGCCGGTTCTTGCTGCGGTCGTTCGCACGTGCCGGCGCGCTCGCGCTGGTGGTCGCGCTCGTGCCGGCGCCGGCACGCGCGCAGGTTGCGCCGATTCTGCCGCCTGGCGTCGCGAAGCTGCCGTTTCAGCGGCTTGCGTTCGACACCGACCACTCCGGAATCGAGTTCCGCGTCGGGTTCATGGGCGTCTCGTCGGTGCACGGCGACTTCGAGCGCTGGGAGGGCACGATGATGTACGACCCGGTGCGCTTCGAGCGCACGACGGTGACGGTCGCGATCCTCGCCGAGAGCGTCAACACCGGCGTGCCAGCGCGCGACCGCGACCTGCGCAGCGACCACTTCTTCGACGCGAAGAAGTTCCCGTACATCGTCTTCGTCTCGACCGGGATCGTGCCGCACGGCCAAAGCTACACGATGAGCGGAAACCTCACCATGCACGGCGTCACCAAGGCGGTAGCGCTGGACGTCACGCCGCTGCACCCGCTGGTGCGAGACGCTTGGCGCAACGAGCGGATCGGCTTCACCGGAAAAACCTCGCTGAACCGCAAGGACTTCGGCATCGAAGGGATCGCGTTCTGGAACAACGAGTTCGATCCGGGACGCCGCGCGATCGCCGACCGGGTCGACGTCGAGCTCACGGTCGAAGCGGAGCTCGCGAACATGGGGAACCGGAGCACGCCGCAGGTCGATGCGCTGATGAAGCAGATCGACTCCGGCGGCGTGGCGCCGGCGCTCGCGGGCGTGCCGAAAGACGCGCCGGCCGACGAAGTGCGGACCGAGAAGCAGACGCTTGCGATGGTCGGCGCGAAGCTGTTCCAGAACGGGCAATTCGCGGACGCGCTCGCGGTGTACCGCGCATCCAGCGGGCTCGATCCCAGCGACGCCACGGCGCTGGCCGCGCTCGGCGAGGCGGAGTTGCTGACCGGCGACCGGAAACGGGCCGTCGCCGACTTCAAGCGCGCCCTTGCCGCCGACCCGACCAACACGGCCGCCCTGGAGTATCTGCGCCATCTCGGCACGTAAGCGTGCCTTGACCGTCTGAAAACGGGGAAAACCGACCTCTGATGCGCGCGATGATTCTCGCGGGCGGGATGAGCACGCGGCTCTACCCCCTGACCAAAGAAGTCCCGAAACCGATCGTCCCGGTCGCGGGCGAGCCGATCAGCGGACACGTGATGCGCTGGCTGGCGTCACACGGGTACGACGAGGTCGCGATCAACGTCTTCTATCTGGCGGACAAGGTCGAAACGACGTTCGGCGACGGCAGCCGGTACGGGGTGAAGCTGCACTACCTGCGCGAGCCGCGTCTGACCGGCAGCGCCGGCGGCTTGAAGCAGATGGAAGGCTGGTTCAGCGAGACGTTCGTCGTCGTCGGCTGCGACGACCTGACGAACGCCGATCTGACTTCGCTGGTCCGCTTCCACAAAGCGCGCGGTGCGCTCGCGACGATCGGGTTGCTCGAAGTCGAGGAAGTCGACCAGTACGGCGTCGTCCTGCTCGACGAGGACGGCCGCATCACCGGCTTTCAGGAGAAGCCTGCGAAGGGGACGGAAAAGTCGAAGCTCGCGAACACCGGGATCTACGTCTTCGAGCCGGAGATCTTCGAGCGCATTCCGGCGGAAACGTTCTACGACTTCGGCAAGCAGGTCTTTCCGGAGCTGTTGCGCGACGTCTTGCCGTTCTATGGGATGAAGCTCGAGGGCGCGTACTGGCGCGACATCGGCACGCCGGACGAATACCGCCGCGCAACCGACGACCTGCTGTGTGGCCGCGTGCAAATCCACGGCGCTCGCGCAACCGGAATCCCCGCGAGCGCGCGCGTCGCGAGCGACGCGGCGATTGAAGGCGCGGTGCGGGTGGGCGAGGGCGCGGAAATCGGGAGCGGCGCGCGCATAGCCGGGCCGACGGTGATCGGCGACGGCGTGCGCGTCGGCGCGAAGGCGACCTTGGAGCGCGCGATCATCTGGAACGGCTCGACGATCCGTGCCGGCGCGACGCTGCGCGACACGATCGTCGGCGAGCGCTACGTCGTGGAGGAGGGCGCGATCCTCGACGGCGCGATCGTCGCGAACGAACCGAGCCCGGCATAAACCGAAAAGTTTCTCGAAGGCGCTCAACCGCCGCAGGCGCGACGCACTGTGCGCCGGGCTGCCCCGGCATCGGGGTCGGTGTGCGACCGGCACACAGGGTAGGAGTGGCAACGGGGTCGTGGCAGCGAGAAGCGCTGCGGTCGTGCGCGAAATACTGCGGCGAGAGGGTTATGCGGCGCACGCACTGGTCGGACACATCGCCTCCGGCGTCGCGCCGGTGCTCACGCTGGGACGCCGCGATGGTGCTCGTCGAGGTCGGAAGGCCAACGTGACGAAAGTCACGACGCGCGAGAAATGTTTAAATTGGCGATGAGCGATCTGCTTCGCCGACGAGGCGTTCGCGGTGCCGGATCGAGGCGGAATCGTCATCACGCGAGCGCTGTAGCGCGGAGGCATTGTCAGTCGGAGCAAACTCCCAGTTGAGTTGTTGCCGCCGCCATTTTCATGAGGCCTACGCGGTTCTCTTGCTAGTCGCCAATTCCATCCGGCGCAGCGGGTGTCTCGCAACCTGGCCGGTAGTAATACCCCTCTTCGAACGTAAGGCCACCCTCCTTCTCCGCCTCCTCTAACAGCGCGAAGATTCGATGCACATCTACCCCCGGTGGTACGTCAATCGCGTAGAGACCGCCATGTGCCCCTTCATGTCCGCACCCTTCGGATTCGAGAGCACGCAAGAGTCTATTGCATGCCGCAATATCTTCGGGGCTCTCGGCGCATTTAACGCGATACGTGGAATGCCCGGACCGAGCCAGAACTCCGTCGAATGTCAACATATCATCACCCGCCGGTCGCGCAGCGACCTTATCCTGGTACGCCACCCCATAAGCATAGAATGGTATGTTATCGATTTCAAATCCGTGAGGCAGAGGAATCGCCCACACGACCTCGCTATTGACTGGCGGCCAGCCTGCGCCTTCTTTGCGAAGATTATCGAATCTGATCTTGACGCGTCCTTCCCCATGAGAAGGAACATCAAGTTCGCCCCTGTACAGGCCACCCAAAGTCACGGCTTCTGATTCCCTGGTCATGGCATCTTATTCCCTAATGGGCGATGACATGTTCTGCAAAGGTTCGCAGCATTCTCGGGATCGCTATTGCCTCCCCTTGATCGTGGGATGATATGATGTGTCTCGGCTTTATCAGGGCCATTTGGCCCTTTTAAGGGCGTATCGACACCACAATTCTCACACTTCCCATCCGCGTCCTCGTGCGTCTTGACGCGCGTCTTCTCCGCGAAGCGGCGGCCCGCACCCGGCCCGCCGGCGCTCCCGGGGTTGCGAAAGAAATTAGGAAGGCCCGAGTCGGCGCCGCTGGATTGCGGCGCTTCGCCCGGAGTGCCACAAGTGCATCCAAAACCTGGCGGCCGCGGCCATGAGTCTGGCACTGGCGTGTTCGCAAGATCCTGAAGCGCTTTCCCTAACCGCGCGTATAATTTTTGCAAGACTTCCGCCATGTTCGGGGTTATTCCGATATAGCCGCTAGGATCGCTGTAGTCGTAGGCGTTGCCGCGGTTGAACATGTAGCGCTGCTGTGAGGCGGGGTCGTGGACGTCGCCGAGATAGGCGTCCGGGGTCGTCCATGCGCCGAGCGAGGAGTCATAGGCGCGGACGCCGTTGATGGTGACCGTGCTGGCTCCGGGGGCGACGAGTTCAAAGCCGTCGGAGCGGACGTACTGGACGTAGGGCTCCCCGGGCCCTTGGAACCCCGGTGTCGACGCGGTGCTCGCCGCTTCCAAAAGCGTTGGGTCCTTGGGCTGCATCCCCGAGGTGCCGGTGCTGTTGTTGATCGCGATCAGCGTGCCGCTGGGATCGCGGTCGTAGGCGTTCATTCCGGTGAAGTTCGTGTCGCCGGGGACCGCCTCGCCGTCCAGGCCGATGTTGAAGTCGACAACGTTCCCGGAGACGTCGGTGGCGAACAGGATCATGTCGCCGTCCCAGTGCAGGGTGACCGCCGGAGTCTTCCCATAACCACTGAATTGCAGTAAGGCGGGGTGATCGTTCGGTCCCCATCCGACGGTCGTGGGGCCATTGTCCTTGGTGGACGTAGTCGTTACGTTCGTGCTGGTGTTGGTCGTCATCTTCGACACGACAGCATGCGCGCTCAACACGCGGTTTTCGGCGTTGTACGTGTTGGTCGTCGTGTTTGTCGTGGTTGAGTTGAGCGTGTAGGTGAGGCTGCGTGGGGGCGCCGTCGTATACGTCACCGACGAATCGGCGACATGGACGTGTCTGGTCAAGCGGCCGGTCGCGTCGAAGGTCCAGTTGTCGCCGGGCGGCGCGCCGCCGGTCGCTCCGGTCTCGCCGCTGCATTCGCTACCGACGCGTACACCATTGGTGTAATCGACTAAGTCGCCGCAATTCGAGGGCGAGCCGTCGGCAGCAAGCGCCGTCAAGTTGTAGTACCCGGCCGTTGAGCCGCCCGCCTCCTGCGGCAGGTTGATGGTATTAGGAGCCCAGTTCTCGCCGCTGATCTCGCCGCGCACGTTCAAGGACGTCGTGAGCGTTTCGGTTACGGGACCGCCGCCGCTCGGCGGATAGATATCCGGGACATTGGTCGTCACGACGCTGCCCTCGGCGTCGTGCGTGAAGGACAGAGTACCGGATTGGAGTGCCTCGCTCGTGAGCTGTCCGCTCGGATTGTCGTACGCGAAATGCTGGGTGTTCACCCCACCGACGTTGAGGAGCCGGCCCGCATCGGTATACGACTTGCTCCACGTGCCTCCCCCGAACGCGTTCGCCGTTTCCGTCTGCATGTCGCCGTCCGCGCGATAGCTGTATGCCAGCAGATTGGACTGCGTAAAGTTCGGGGAAGCGACCGAGACGGCCGATTCCTTTCCGTCACCGTAGTACGAGTACGTGAGCTGTGCTGCGTCGGTGAGGCCTCCGCCGCTCGGCTCGATGGACTGTTGCAGCCGCCCGTCGTCATCATAGGCGTATTGCTGCGCCCCGAACGTGCCCGAGGTGATCGACGCCTTGCGCCCGTTGGCGTCGTAGACATAGTTCTCGCTCGGGGTAACGCCGTTGTCGCCGGCATAGGTCTGCGAATGTACTTGGCCCAACTCATCGTAGGCATAAGTCACCGACTCGCCGCTCGGATTCGTCTTCTGCGTGAGCAAACCTAGCGTCGCGGGAGAGCCGGCGTCGTACGTTTGCTGGGTCGTCTCGATGGTCGGGGGTGTGCCGCCCCCGGTCTGGGCGAGCTGGTAGGAGAAACTTTGAACGCTGCGGTCCAGCGCGTCGAACGCGTTACCCTTTTGATCGGTCCACCCGCCCCCGATGAGAGACTGGGTCTTGAACAGATTGCCGTAGGCCGCGAACGGCGCAGGTGCCGCCGTCATCGTGACGGTCCCGCCGACGGTCAAGTCGTACAAATAGCGCAGCACCCAGGCGCCGGCGGTGGAGTCCGTCGGCTGCTGGACCTCGATGAGCCGGTTGGCCCCGTCGTACCATTTGGTCGTCGTCCCGGCGGTGCAGCTCGTGCCGACGACGCACCCGTGGTGCTCGACCGCGGTTGCAACGTCGCCGTCCAGATCGTACGTGTAGGTGCTCGACACGCCGAACGCGCGTTCCGCCGGCGTCTGCTCACTCGCTTTGGAGCCGTCGGCAAAATACGTGTACGTCGCTTGGGTGTTCCAGCCGGCTTGGCCGCTCGTTTTGCCGCACACCGATCCGGCGTTGGCGGACGTGTCGTCCGGATCGGCCTCGCTCAAGAGCTGCCCGAGCGGGTCATAGGACAGCACGTACGTCCCGACGCCCTTGCTGTAGCACCGCAGATTTCCCGGCGCATCGTACCAGAAGGTCTGCGCGGGCGTGATCGTCGTGCCGTCGAGCTGCGTGAACGAATCGCCGGTGACCGAGGTCGGTAGACCGTAATCCGTCCCACCCTGCTGCGCGGCGGCGTACGCAATGCGCCTGTTATAGCCCAAAGGCGTGGTTATCGTCGCGAGCTGGCCATAGGGCTGATACGAAGGGTATGTGAAGGCGAACTGCGCGTGCGGCACGGTGTGCGAGGAACACAGCGAGTCGGACGCTGCCGGCGGGCTCGTCCAATCAGCGCCCGCGGCGTGCGTCTCCGTCTGGTCGCAGTAGGCGGTCACGTTGTTGTAGGCGTCGTAGTCGTACAGCCGCGTCGGCCGGAACGTCCCGAGCGAGGTCGTGGTGCTCGGCTCGGCGACGGCGATCGTGTTCCCGTTGCCGTCGTACGCGTAATCCGTTTCGTAGCCGCGTTGATCGATCGACGAGATAAGGTTGTTGTCGGCGTCCCAAGTCTCGTTCGAAACGAGCCACGTGCCGGTGCACGTTTGGCCCTGATTCGCGCTCGCCGTGCACTCTTGCGTCTGCGTCGGTCTGCCGGTCCCGTCGACGACCCAGTTCGCCATGTGGCCATCGGTGTCGCGGAAAAGCGGCGTCGTTCCGCCCAGGTTGAAAAAGTCGTAGAGAAACACCGTTGCGCCCGTGGCCGCACCCGGCTGGAGCACGGTGTTCGTGCCGTCGGGCGGCGCCCAATTCATCACCCCGATGTGGGCGATCGTCGTGAGCGTCGACGAAACGGCGCTGCTGCCGACAAATGCAAAGTCGAGATAGCCGCCCTCGCCGAGCATCTGCCAGCGCGGGCTCACGGCATATTGCAGGATCGAGTCGCTGCCGATCGCAGCGTAGGCGTACGTCTGCACCGGCCGCGTTCCGGCGGCGTTGTTGGGCGGTCGAGAGACCGAGGTGAGGTTCCCCAGCGAGTCGTAGCCGTACGAGACGGTCGTCACGCCGTCGGGGTACGTGAGCTGCTGCAGCAGCCGGATCCCGTTGAAGTCGGCGAACGAGAGCGTCGCCGACATGCCGGATTCGGTCGTCGCGGTGATGGCGCTGATCTTGCCGTTGACCGAGGCGTCCCCGTTGTCCCAGGAATAGTTCAAGGTGATGTAGGTGTTGTTGTTCCGGCCGATGATTTGATACAGGCGGCCGGCGTACCCTCCGACGCTCGCCATGGCCGGACACGATCCGGCCGGATTCGAGATGTAAAAGTGGTAGATCGTCCCGGATTTCTTCGTCCAGGTCATGCCGCAGGCGCCATCCCAGGCCAGGACTGCATGCTGACCCGGTGTAAGCGAAGTGTAGCCGTGGCCGTTCGAGACGTAGTCGTAGCGCGCACCGTCGATGTCGTACACGCTCTTTGCCGAGGGCGACGTGGCGATGATGTGCGCGTCGAACGTGTTGGTCCAGCCCCGCCCGAACATCCGCTGGTACGCCGAGTAATAGCCCTCCGGCGTCTGGGACGCCTGAGAGTTGTAGGTCCGGCGGAACGCCATCGCGATGCCCTTATGCGAAATCGCCATGTCGTCGTCTTGGAGCACCACGTTCCCGGTGCCGACGTTGACCATGAGATGGCCCCCGCCGGGGACGTTTTCTTCTTGATAGCGCCACCACGGGTTGATGCCCGTCCCGGACGCCGTTGGATCCGAGGGAAGCGACATCGTTCGCCGCGCCCCCGGCCGTGTGCCGGCCGCGGGCATTTTCTGTATCGTACGTCCCTGCTGTGCGTTGATCGGAGCGCCAAGCTCTTGCGTCGCACGACGCTGCGCGGCGGCGACGGCGTGGTAAACTTCTTGCGGGCGCAGCATCGGCGGCCCGGCCACGCGTATGCCGTGCGCTCGAACGCCGTGCAGAACGGTCGGGTGCAGGACCCTCGTCGGAGGCGGCGACGGTTTCACGCGCACTGGCTCTTTCACGGGAATGCGCCGCGGCGGCGTCGCGGGCGCGACGCCCACTCGTTGCGGAATTAGCGTAGCCGCTGCGGCGAGCGGAATGCCGCCGAACCACGGACGCGCAGTGATCGCCTCGAACACGAGCGACACCGGCGAGACTTGGCCCAAGAGCGCAAAGGAAAGCAGCGCCGCCAGTGCGGCACGAACGCGGAAGCGCACGAGAAAATCTCCCAACAGCAGAACAGCTGTGGACCAGAATACTGCGGCAGCGCGCATGACGCAGCGCCGGCAAATAAAACCGGCGCGACATTCGTACGGACAACCCTGGGCGGTACGCTACACCCAATGTTTGCGCCGCGTCAAGTGGGTGTTATGAACCGTTTCGCGCAAATGCAGCTGCATTGTCCTAAAGACGTTGTTGCGCTTGGCGGCACATTCGGCATCACGATTGCGCGCACGCCAGCTTGAATGAACCGTTTCGGAAGATCGCACGACAAAAGTCGCGGTCAGGTACGGCGACTCGACGTGAAGGACACATCGGCCTGCGACCCGTACGAACGGAGCCGCGTCGTAGCGAACGGCGCTTGCCTTCCGGTCGGTGGTGTTCTCAGTGAATTCGATTGTTATGCGTGAGCGCGCGGTGTGTGCGATCGTGGCGGCTCTGTTCGTGTCGTCGTCGTTCGCGATCGCGACGGCCGCGCAGCCGCCCGCACACGATGCGCGAAAGGTGTTTCTGCACGCGCAAAACGAGCCGGTGCGGAGCGTTCTCGTGCGTATGGCGCGGGATACCGGCACGAACATCGCAATCGGGGACGGCGTTTCGGGATACGTAACGGTGGAGTTGAACGGCGTCGCGCTGACGAAGGCGCTGCACGCGGTACTCGATCCGCTCGGTGCCACGTTTCAGGTGCACAACGGCGTCTACGACGTCGAGCGCCCGCCGAGCGCTGCGGCTGCCGGCGCGACGGCTCCGGTCGTGCTGCCGTTGGCGGTCGTCAGCGCGAAGCGGGCGGCCGCGATGCTGCGACCGCTCTTTCCCGGCGTGTCCATCAGCGAGGACGGAGCCGCGAACGCGCTGGTCGCGATCGGCTCGGCCAGCGACGTGCAAGCGATGCGCACGGTGCTCCAAGGAATCGACGTGCGCAATCCGGCATTGCCGGTGACGCAGGCGTTCGCGCTGCACGGAGCGGTTCAGGCGCGGGTGCTCGCGCAAAACCTGCGCGCCGCCTTTCCGACGTCGAAGTTCGCGGCCGCCGGGGCCAAGCAGCTGCTCGTCACAGCACGCCCCAACGACCTCACGCAGATTAAAGCGGCGATCGATGCGCTCGACGCGCCGAGCGCCACACCACCGCCGGTGCCGGTTTCGGCCGAGGCCGTACCGGTGTCGCGCCGCCTGCCGCGCGACGTCGCGCGGTCGCTCGCCGCGCAGGTCCCGGGCCTCCACGTAGCCGTCTCCGGAAGCGCGGTTGTTCTGTCGGGTGCGCCGGACGCCGTTGCACGCGGCAAGGCGCTCGTCGCACAGCTCGATCTGCCGAACTTCGGCGAGCGCTACACGCAAGTCTATCGCATCCGCACGCTGGATGCGGCTTCGGTCGCCGATCTTCTGCGGCGCAGTTTTCGGGACCTCGAGGTCACCGTCGATGCGCCGCTCAACGCGCTGGCGGTCACCGGGACGGCGGCGCAGCAGCAACGCATCGCAGACGCCATCGCGCAGCTCGACGCCGCGCCCAGCACCCAAGGGACCGGCATCGCCCAGCCCGGCGCCTTTGGCGACGGTTCCACGGAGGTTGTCACGCTGAGGTCGTTCGTCCCTGGGCAGTCGACAGGCGGCGTCGACGCGGTCGCGTCGTTCACGCAAGCGCTGCAGGTCATCACGCCGGACGTGCGCGTCGTGCAACTGCCGACACCGGGACAGATCGCGCTCGTCGGGCCACCGTCGAGCGTCCGCACTGCGCGGCAGTTCCTCGACAAGGTCGATGTCGTGCCGCCGCTCGTCGTGCTGGACACCGAGGTGCTCGAAGTCGATGAGAGCGTCGCCAAGAACATCGGCCTTCAGCTCGGCACTGCCGCCCTCAGCACGACGTTCACGGAAATGCAGCCGCCGCCGAACGCGGACGGCTCGCCGCCGCGCCTCGGACGATTTCAAGCGCTCTCGCGGACGCCGATCTCGTTTACGGCGCAGCTGAACCTCCTGGTGCAGAACGGCAAAGGGCGCGTGCTCGCCGATCCGCGGATCACCACCCTGTCGGGACGCACCGCCAGCATCCGCGCCGGCGACACGATCTCCATCCTCACGACGACTGCCGGCAACGCCGGAACGATCGCAACCACCCAGGTCCAGAGCTTCCAAACCGGCGTCACGCTGGACATCACGCCATCCGTCTCGCCCGACGGCGGCGTCACCGTCGCCTTGCATCCGGTCGTGAACAGCCTGATCGGCACGAACGCCGGCGTGCCCGAAATCAGCACCCGCGACACGCAAACGACCGTGCACCTTCAGGACGACGAGACGCTCGTCATCGGCGGCTTGATTCAGGAGAACGACACCCGGACGACGACCAAGATCCCGCTGCTGGGCGACGTGCCGCTCGTCGGACGCGTGTTCCGCAACGACAACGTGCAGGGGCAGCGCAACGAGCTGATCATCGTCGTCACGCCGCACATCGTCAAGCCCGGCAAGTCCGTCCTTCCCGGTCCGCCGCTGCAAGCCATACCGACGCCGGCCGCGCTCCCGACGCTGCCGCCGAACACGCGTCTTCCCGCACCGAGCGGGCAGTTGCCGGCGCAGCGTCTGACCTTCGGAGCGGCCGCAGCGATGCCTGCGCCGATTGCTACGGCATCGCCGACGCCGCGCCCGGCTGCGACGCCGGCGCCGGTGCCGACAGCGTTCGCGCAAACGAACGTGTTCACGTTCGGCGCGGCGCCGCAAAGCAATTTCGCCAAGCCGACCGATCCGGTTCAGATTTTCTACGCGACGCTTTCACCGACCGTGGTTTCGAACGGAACCTCGGTTCACATCGCAGCCGTGACGACCACGAACTCGACGACGGTCAAGTTGCAGATCGGCACGCAGAGCATCGGCCTGGCTAAAACGGCGCCCGGCCAATGGCAGGCGTCCTTTCCGTTTCCGCTCGCGGCGCTCGCGCCCGGACAAACGACCGTAACGGCGTCTCTCATCGCAAGCCGGTCGGACGGTACGTCGGCTACGGTTCCAATTCCGCTCAACGTAACATTGCCATGAGCTGACCGCTCAACGCCTTGCACGCCTTGGATCTAGACGCCCTAGTCCAGTCCTCACTGCCAGAGAGGGCCGCTTTCTGAGACGTACTCCGCCAGCATCTTCAGTACGTCGCATTGGCGCTGCCGAAGCTTCATGGAAAGGACGATCTCGGCACGATTCGCTACGTACTCCAGGTCGGCCGCGATCGCGCCTTGTCGGCGCGTCACGATTCCGAGCAGAAGAAGCGACACGAGGCCGCTCGTCCCGGCAGAGCTTTCGTACGTGAGATATGCCTCGCGCAGTACGCGTTCTCCGTCGCTGCACGCCTCTCTCGTCCAGTCGATGCCGGCTTGGTCGAACACGTCGCTCGCCTTGAACGGTACGACGTTCATCCCCGTCGTCGATCCTTTCATGACGCTCCCCGTTCGAGGTGAAGCGGCGCCATGCGATACACGCCGTCTTCGACGGCGACGCGGACGCCGGCGTTCTGCACTAAGGCAAGATCACGACGAAAGGCCCGCGGCGATGCGCCGAACCGATCGCGATAGAGCTCGAACCGTACGGCTTCGCGCCGCACGAACCGCGCAATGAGCCAGGCGGCCCGCACGATTCTGGAGTGCCCGTACTCCACGGGCATATGATCCGGCCGGGTACGCGGCGCCGGCACGGCGAACTGAGGTCCTGTCATTCGATGCACTCTCATCGGGTGACGGGCCCGGTCAGCGTTCTCAGCGCTGATCGGGCCGCTTTAGTTATGACACCGACAGGTTCGCACCCGACGGCGTAACATAATTATAGCACATATGTTCGATAATGTCACGCTCGTAGGATGAATTTTGCTTGTGTATACGCACTAGCGCCGCTGCGAGCGCGGCGTGATGGAACGGTATGCTGGATGTGCTCCGTTCTTGGCTTTTTCCGCCGGCCTGCGCTGCGTGCGACGCGCCCGGCGTCGCGCTGTGCGCCGCTTGCGCGCCGTCGCCGCGTGACGCGATCGCATTTGCGGTCGACGGCGTTCCGGCGTTCGCGCTCGGCGCGTATGAGGGTGCGCTGCGCAAGGCGATCGTCGCGATGAAGCACGGCGAGCGCGATCCGCTCGACGCGTTCGCCGCGCTGCTTGCGGAGCGCGCACCGCTGCACGGCGTGCTGGTCCCGCTGTCCACGACGCGCCCGCGCGCGGCCGAGCGCGGCTTCGACCAGAGCGTCGAGCTGGCGCGCCGCATCGCAGCGCGCACCGGCGTGCCGTACGCCACGCTGCTGCGCAAGCACGGCGCGCCGCAGGACGGCCGCGCGCGGCTCGCCCGGCTGCGCTCCGCCGGACGGTTCCGGCTCGTTGCGCTGCCGCCGTTGCCCGCGACCGTGACGCTGCTCGACGACGTCTGCACCACCGGCGCGACCTTGCGCGACGCGATGCGCACGCTGGCCGGCGCCGGCGTCTGCGTCCGCCAGATCGTCGTCGTCGCGCGGACGCCGCCGGGCCGGGGCCGCTCGGATGCCGGCCCGCGCGCGGCGCCAGGCTGACGGATGGAACCGTTTCGCTTGCGAGCGGGTCGATGACGGTGCAATGAAAGCCGTTTGGAAGGGCGCGGTCCTCGCCGAGAGCGACCGCACCGAAGTCGTCGAGAACAACCATTACTTTCCGCCGGACACGATCAAGTCCGAGCACTTCAAGCCGTCCGAGAAGCACACGGTTTGCCCGTGGAAAGGAACCGCGAGCTACTACACCGTCGAGGTGAACGGCGAGCGGAACGCCGACGCCGCGTGGTATTACCCGACGACGAAGGACGCCGCGAAGAACATCGAGGGCTACGTGGCGTTCTGGAAGGGCGTTGAGGTCACGCCGTAGACCCCGACCGCACGTACCTCGCGCGCGCCGTCGAATTGGCGGCGCGCGCGCTGGCGAACGCCGCACCGAACCCGCCGGTGGGCTGCGTCCTCGCGCGCGACGGCGTGACGCTGGGCGAGGGCTGGCACCATTTCGCCGGCGAGGCGCACGCCGAAGTCGAGGCGTTGCGCGACGCGCGCGCGCGCGCGAACGACGTGCGCGGCGCGACCGCGTACGTTTCGCTCGAACCGTGCAACCACCACGGGCGCACCCCGCCGTGCAGCGAAGCGCTCATCGAGGCCGGGATCGCGCGCGTCGTGGTCGGCGCGCTCGATCCGAACCCGAAAACCGCCGAAGGCGGCGTGCGCCGGCTGCGCGAGGCCGGAATCGAGGTCAACGTGCTCGACGACGCGGCGCGCGCGCTGATCGAGCGCTTCCGCTGGACGATCGCGCACGCCGAGCGGCCGTACCTGACGCTGAAGATGGCCGCCTCGCTCGACGGCTACGTCGCTTCGCGTCCCGGCGCGCAGCAGTGGCTGACCGGCGAGCTAGCGCGCGAGCGCGTGCGCGATTTGCGAGTTGAACACGACGCGGTTCTCGTCGGTGCCGGAACGATCCGCATCGATGACCCGCAGCTCACGGTGCGTCCGCACGCCACGCGCCGCAAGCCGTACACCCGCGTCGTCGCGTGCGAGACCGAAGCGATCGCCCCGACGAGCCGCATCCTCGCGCCGCCGTCCGACGCGCCGCCCGGCGCGTATGCGCGCACCATCGTGCTGGCGCCGGCCGGCGCGCGCACGAAATTCGCCGCGCTGCAGCCGCTCGCCGACGTCGTGTACGTCGGGGACGACGGGGCGCTGCAACTCGATCTGGCGGCGGCGCTGGGCGCGCTGCGCGAGCGCGGGATCGCGAGCGTGCTGTGCGAAGGCGGGCCGACGCTGGCCGGGCGGCTTCTCGCGCGCGGGCTGGTCCAGCGGGTGGTCTGGCTGATGGCGCCCACGTTCCTGCGCAGCGAGACGGCCGTCCCCGTGCTGAACGGCGCCGATTTGGCCGGCGCGAACGGATGGCGCTTCGACCGCATCGAACGCGTCGGCGACGACATGCTGCTCTCCGCGGATCTCACCACGTGTTCTCGGGCCTGATCGTGCACGACGGCCGCGTCGCTTCGGCCGACGGCGCAGCGCGCGGCGGGCTGACGCTCGTCGTCGAAGCGCCCGACGCCATCGCCGCCGGCGTCGCCGATGGTGACTCGGTCGCGATCAATGGCGCCTGTCTGACCGTGGTCGGCTTCGACGCGCGCACGATGCGCTTCGACGTCGTGCCGGAAACGCTCGCGCGGACCGGTTTCGAGCGCCTGCGCGCGGGCGACCGCGTCAATGTTGAGCTTTCGCTGCGCGTCGGCGACCGGCTCGGCGGGCACTTCGTGTACGGCCACGTCGACGCGAGCCCGTCGATCCTCGCCAAAGTGCCGGAAGGCCAAGGCTTTCGCCTCCACGTCTCGCTGCCGGACGAGCTCGCGCCGTTCATCGTCGAGAAAGGCTACGTCGCGGTGGACGGGGTGAGCCTCACCGTCGCCTCGGTCGACCACGAGAAGTTCACCGTCGCGCTGATCCCCGAGACGGCACGCCGTACGACGCTGGGGACGAAAGGTCCCGGCGAGCGCGTGAACGTCGAAGTCGACCCGATCGCGCGCTATGCGCAAGGCGCGGTGGTCGCGTACGCGCAGCAGCGCAGCGACGCGCCGACCGCCGACGAAGTCGCCTGGGCCTACGAAATCTGACCCGCGTGCCAAGCGGCGAAGGCCAGCCGATCCGCGTCGGCCCGGAGGTGTGCGAGCGCGTCCGCTGGAGCGACGTCGACGTGATGGGCATCGTCTACTACGGCAAGTACCTGCGCTTCATGGAAGCCGCCGAGGCGGAGTTCTTCCGCGCGACGCGCTTTTCGTACGGCCGCATCGCCGGTGAATTCGGCGTGTGGATCGCGCGCGTTCGGCTGGAGTGCGACTACCGCGCGCCGGCGCGGCTCGACGATGAGATCGTGTGCCGCGCGGAGCTGCGCGAGCTCGCTGCGGCGTCGATGACGTTCGCCTTTCCGATCGACCGCGCCGACGGAACCCGTCTCGCCGACGGCGTCCTCGTCCTCGCCGCGCTCGACCGCGAGACACTCCGCCCGAAACGCCTCCCGGCGCCGCTCGCCGCAGCACTGCGCGGCGACGCCGCTTTTCGCTGAAAGGATTGATTCCGTGGCCGACGAGCAGTACGACGTTCTCGTAATCGGTTCGAGTCTGGGCGGCGTGGCGGCCGCGATCCGGGCCGCGGAGATGGGCGCGGCGGTGTGCCTGATCGATCCCGGCGAGTGGGTCGGCGGACAGTTCACCTCGCAAGGCGTCTCGAAGCCGGACGAGCACAAATACATCGAAACCGTCGGCAGCACGGCGTCGTACCGGCAGTTCAAGAACAACGTGCGCGCGTGGTACCGCGCGAACGCGACGCTGTCCGCGGTCGGGTCGAGCCAGCCGATCTTCAATCCCGGCGGCCCGTACGTCGCCTCGCAGCCGCAGTTCGCCGTCGAGCCGAAGCTCGGCGATACGATCCTCAAGCAGATGATCGCCGCGGCGCCCGGCTTGACCTGGCGGCCCAACACGACCGTCACGGGGTTCGAGCTGTCGGATGACGCGATCGCCGCGGTGAAAGCGAACGGTGCCGACGGCAGCGAGACGCGCTACGTCGCGAGCTACGTGCTGGACGCGACCGACCTCGGCGACTGCCTGCCGCAAGTCCTGCGCGAGGACGAATGGGTCGTCGGCGCCGAGAGCCATGCCGACACCGGCGAGGCGGGCGCGCCCGCGAAGGCGCAGCCGAAGTGGATCCAGCCGATCACCGTCGTTTGTGCCGTCGAGCACCGTCCGGCCCCAGAGAACCACACGATTCCCGAGCCGCCGAACTACGCCGCGAACCGCTCGAAGTACCACGTCAAGGACGGTGTTATCACGACGATGTTCGCCGGCGGCGGAACGACTGGCTTCAACTACCGCCAGTACCTGGACGCGCGAAACTTCGACGATCCGAACTTTCGCTACGACCGCACCACGCTGAACACCGGCGCCAACGACTACGACGAAGAGAGCATCCCGACCGGCGATCCGAAACGAGATGCGCAGATCGTGCAGGCGGCACGCGACCTGAGCCTCGGATTTCTCTACTGGCTGCAGACCGAATGCCCGCGCGACGATCACTCTGGCAATGGCTACCCCGAGCTGCGCCCGGCGAGCGAGGCGTTCGGAAGCGATGACGGGATGGCACCGGTCGCCTACATCCGCGAGTCACGCCGGATCAAGGCGCTCAAGACGATCGTGCGCAGCGAGATCGAGCAGTCGCGCGCGAACACCGGGCCGCGCGCGGCGTTGTTCGACGATTCGTGCGGCGTCGGCACGTACGCGTTCATGGACGGGCATGCGCTGCCGGGCCAGCACATGAGCGGCTTCTGGATCAACATCTGGCCGGTCCAGATTCCGCTGCGCGCGCTGATCCCGAAGCGCGTGACGAACCTGCTGGCGGCGTGCAAGAACATCGGCACGACGCACTTCACCAGCGGGCTGTACCGTCTGCATCCGTTCGAGTGGAACGTCGGCGAGTCTGCCGGCGCGCTGGCCGCATTCTGCGTGGCGCAGGACACGACGCCGCACGACGTCGCCGGCGATCAGCACCTGACGCGCGAGTATCAGCGAGCGCTGCTCGAGCAAGGGATTCCGTTGTACTGGTGGACCGACGTGCAGCCGGGCGATCCGATCTGGGCGGCGGTGCAGATGGCCGGCGCGACGAAGGTCATGACCGGTGACGGCAACCGCGAGATGAAGTTCAACCCGGACGATTCCGTCTCCGACGATACGCGCAGCGCGATCGCCGCGAAGATCGGCGCGGACGTGCCTGACGGAATCGACACCCGCGGTCACCTCGCGCAGTGGCTCTTCGAGCAGGGCCACACGTAGCGGCGCTGCCGAAGGGCTACGTCTCGTCGGAGGCGAGGATCGCGTAGATCTCCTTGCGTGCCTTGTCGAGGATCTCGCGCACGCGGTCCAGCGTCTTGTCGTCGCTGTTGCGCACGCTCATCACCGCGGCGCCGAGCTTCATCGCCGACTCGCGGATGCGCTGTCGCGAACTCGGTTCGTCGTCGACCTCGTCGCCGTCGGTCGCCTCGGTGCCGCGGTTCGCGAGCAGCTCGCGACCGGCGTCGGTGATGGTGTACACCCGCTTCCCGTCGACCTGGTCGGACGTCACGAAGCCGCCGTCTTCCAGCATCTGCAGCGTCGGATACACCGATCCCGGACTCGGCTTCGCGCCGCGCCGCTCGGCGATCGCGTGCATGATCTCGTAGCCGTGCTGCGGCCCCTGCGCGAGCACTTCGAGGATCGCGAACTTCACGTCCCCGCGGCGCATGCGCTGAATCCACCCGGCTTCCCAGCCGTAGTCCTTGCCGTGGCCGAACCAGAAGCCCCGCATCCCGCCAAACCCGTGCCGGTGACGGTGCCGGAAAAACGCCCGATCTAGTTCATTCATCATGTCGCGATACTATAACGATATATCGCAATCTGTCAATACGCTCCGCGCCCTCGGTCTACTTAAGGGCTAATGTGCGGGCTCTTATAGTCGATTTTCCGGCTTAGCAGCTCAAATGCGAGCTGTTCGGAACGTCTCCGAAGCTCAGAGCAGGAGCCGGGCGCCTCGCTCGTTGGGCTTGACACCTGTTAACCCCCTGAGCGAGTCTTAGGGCCTATGGAGCGGTTTTCGGAGCAGCTGCGGACGGCGATGGCCGATTCGGGGCTTAGCGCGGCGCAGCTGGCGCAGCAGGCGGGGCTGACGGAGGGAGCCATCTCGCTGTTGCGCAGCGGGCGGCGGGAGCCGTCGTACCGGACGGTGCGGGCGCTGTCGGCGGTGCTGCCGGGGCTGCGGCGGCGGTTTACGGCCGAGCACGACGCGATGGAGTCGATCGCGGCGGCGATCGGCGACGTCCGCGACGGAAAAATGGTCGTCGTCATGGACGACGAGGACCGCGAGAACGAGGGCGACCTCGTCATGGCGGCCGAGAAGGTCACCCCCGAGGCGATCAACTTCATGCGCAAGCACGGGGGCGGGCTCATCTGCGTCCCGATGACCTCCGAGCGGCTTGACGCCCTGCAAATTCCGAACATGGTGAACGACAACACCGCGCCGCTCGGCACGGCGTTCTCCGTCTCCGTCGAAGCGCGCGGCCGCGTCACCACCGGGATCTCCGCGCAAGACCGCTCCAACACGATCCGCGCGCTGATCGACCCGAAGTCCGGACCGTCCGACTTCCTGCGGCCCGGCCACACCTTTCCGCTGCGCGCGCGCGAAGGTGGCGTGCTAGTGCGCGCCGGGCAGACCGAGGCGTCGGTCGACCTCGCGAAGCTCGCCGGTTTGTATCCGGCCGGCGTGATCTGCGAGATCATGGACGAGGACGGCTCGATGATGCGCCGCGACAACCTCAAACTGTTCTCCGAGAAGCACGGCTTGAAGATGATCACGGTCAAAGATCTGATCGCCTACCGCATGCGGCACGAGAAGCTCGTGGAGCGAATCGCCGAGTTCGCGCTGCCGACCGTGCACGGCGTCTTCCGCGGGATCGCGTTCGAGACGAAAACCGACAAGACCGCGCACGTCGCGCTCGTTATGGGCGAGATCGGCGACGGCAAGGACGTACTCGTGCGCGTCCACAGCGAGTGCCTCACCGGCGACGCGCTGCACTCGCTGCGCTGCGACTGCGGCCCGCAGCGCGACGCTGCGCTGACCGCGATCGCGCGCGAAGGCCGCGGCGTCTTCCTGTACCTGCACCAAGAAGGCCGCGGCATCGGCTTGGCCAACAAGCTGCGCGCGTATGCGCTGCAGGACGCCGGCGCCGACACCGTCGAGGCGAACACGCTGCTCGGACTGCCGGCCGACAAGCGCGACTACGGCATCGGCTCGCAGATTCTCGCCGATTTGGGCGTGCGCGAGATGCGGCTGCTGACGAACAACCCGAAGAAAATCGCCGGCCTGGAGGGCTTCGGGCTGACGATCAAGGACCGCGTCCCGATCCAGATCCCTCCGACCGCCCACAACGTGCATTACATGGAGACGAAGCGCGAGAAGATGGGCCACATGTTCGGCGCGCCGAACCCCGCGGGCTCCGAATGAAAGCCGACAAGCAGCCCAAGCACAAGAACGCGCTGCCCGACGCGCGCGGCAAGCACTTCGCGATCGTCGTCGCCGACTTCTACACCGACCTCGCCGCGCAGCTCGAAGACGGCGCGCGGCGCGGCTTGCGCGACTGCGGCGTCGCCGACGATCACGTCGAGGTGGCGCACGTCCCGGGCTGCTTCGAGCTGCCGATCGCCGCGCGCCGCCTGATCTCCGACGGCGACTTCGACGGGGTCGTCGCGCTCGGCGTCGTCATCCGCGGCGAGACGCCGCACTTCGACTACGTCGCCGGCGAGTGTGCGCGCGGCATCATGAACGTCCAGCTCGCCACCGAGATCCCGATCGGTTTCGGCGTCCTGACGACAGAGAACCGCGCCCAAGCCGAAGAGCGCGCCGACCCCAAGCGCGGCGACAAAGGCTACGAAGCGGCGATCGCCGCCGCGACCGTCGCCGTCCTCGAGCGCAAGCGGGAGAAGAAGCGCGTCGGCTTTCGATAAGCGCGGTGCCGTCCAGCGCCCCCCGCACTGGACGGCGTCGTGCCGCTCGTCCGCGGTACCTTGTGCTTACGCTGCGGGGCACTTTTCCAGGTGCGCCCACACGGGAAGCGGCTGGTTCGGTGTACGCGCAAACGCCGCCAGCAGCATCAGGTTCGGGGGTCGTAGGCCGCGGAACCATGAACGGGTCCTCGCATCCGCATCGGCCGAGACCGTAACCCACGCGTTTCCAAGGTCATCCAGAAAGACGAACCCCTGCGTCTTATCGCCGACCTTCAGTTGGGCTGCCGCGATGAGCGACGCTCGGAGAAACTTCTTTGCCTTCACGTCGTACGCCGTCGCGTTGTCGTAGTAGAGGTAGCGATTTGACGTATGCGGGCAAATATTCGGCGACGGGAGGGTATCGGCGCTCGCGCCGGACGACATGGACAGCAACAGTGCCACAAGAGCCGACGTGGTAAGTGAGGTTGCTCTGGCCATAGGGTCAAGGCTCCTTAGTGCGTCATCTGCTTGAGACTGGACCAGCATTGCACTGCCGTCTTTCCGGCGGGAAGTGACGGTATTCCCTTGACCGGCGAACCGTTCTGCTGCAGCTGCTGCGCCGTCGTGTTCGGAGCCGCATTCAAGCCGAACGAGACGCCAAAACCGGTCGAATTTGCATAGCTGACGCTGACGGATGGTGACCAACTGAGATTGGGGTTCGCTTGGAAGTAGTAATACCCCCATTGATCTTGATAGAACCAACCGATCAGCGTATCATTTACCATCAGCTGCCCGCCCGCATTGTACGGGAAGCCCTGCGACACAACCACTTCGTTGACGTTGGCCACCTGCGCGGGTACGCCGTTGCGCTGGTACGGAAGGTTGTCGTGATAGCCATACCCTGACCCAGGATTATTTCCGCACTTCTGCCCATCGGTCGGCGGGGATGGATAAATGGCGACTTGATCGCCGGTAGAACCTCCTTGGTTCGTTTCGCCCCCGGTTCCACCAGTCTCCGGGGAGCCGCTATCGCCGCACGCTGCGCTGTTCGGATCGCTGCCACACCCGGCGCAAGACTGAGGGTCATCCAAACAGTTGGACTGCGTGTACGATGGCTTTTTTCGCGTGAGACTTTGAGGTGGAGTCCCCCGCGGAGCGTGCAGACGGTAGCGCTGACGAACTTGACCATCCGCTGCATCCGCCCAGCGATAGCGCAAGAATCGACAAAGGAAGGAGAAGGCCCGCGCGACTAATGAGCGAGCGCGTTGCACAGGGCATTTGAACACACACCGATCGTTTAGAAACGGGTAACACACTACACGCGGCGTTGGACGTTTAGATCACTAGCCGCTGGGAACGGATATTTTGCGCTCCACAGCCAATGTTCGGAAGAACGAGGCGCTTGTGACGCTCGGTCGCGAAGATGCGGAAGTCGCCCACACCGTGGAACCGAAACCCATTCATCCAGTTCCGACAATAGTCATAACACGCTAGGCGATTTGTGTCAACGGAGCGCCGCGATTTTTTCATGATGTCGGCGCCACGAGGCGGACGCCGTTCGTATCGACGACATCCCCGGCTTATTGCGCGCCGAGCGAAACCTTAATCTGCACCGGGAGATTTGTCCCGCCGCGCTGCATCGCGCCTCTTGGAGCGGTTTGATGAATCCCGCGCCCCGCGGGAGCTCCTTCAATAATTCCGCGCGATTTCGGGCGTTGAAGGTTCGATAAACCTCCGTCACAGTGTTCGCGGTCTACGTTCCGTGCGTCTATCGCTCTTCGCCGTCGTTTGAAACAGCGCATTCAAAGCCGGAAAAGAAGCCACTGCCGCCGACAACCTCCGGGGTGTAGGCGGACCGCTACTGTGTGGCAAGCGCGGCCCGCAGAGGCGATCGGCGGCAGCGTCCGCCGTTACCCGCGCTCACCCCGTCGAAGACGGCACTCGCACGGTAACGGACGATGGTGAAGCGTTCCCGACGTCCGATGAGTGCATCCCGCATCGTCGTGCAGTGAAGTTCGATGACCGCAAGCGCCGCACACTAACGCGACGGATTCATCGGACCGTCCGCAGACCCAAGCGTATGGCACCCGTCTCCTCCAGGATCGCACTGCCCGCCGCGTCGTGCGCGCAGTACCAGCACGCTACCACAGGACGCTTCTAATCACCATCCGGAGATTTCTCCCGGGGTTCCCTGTCGCAATGCTGGTATTCTAATCGGAACCGGGAGGTTTCTCCCGGTTTCTCTGGCTCAAGTGCCGGAAAGGGTGCCCATGCTCGTAATCCTCGCGCTTGCCGCGCTACTGCTCGGTGGTACCGTCACGCCGAATGACGTTCTCCCTGGTGGACCGTCCATAACTACTAACGCGGCCACGATGTCCGCTGGTCCTGTTGACGACGGCCTAACCGGGGGACCCTCGTAAGACGGGGACGGAGTTCGCCCGCGCAAAGCGAAGGTTGCGCGCGGGTGTCACGGGGGAGGCACCTCGGAAAGGTGTCTCCCTCTCTTTATCCCGGGGAGGATTTACGTCTGCACAACGCCGGTCCAAGAACCAGCGCCATACGTTTCGGGAAGCGATAGACCTATGGTTCGCCGGGAACTTCGAGTTGTGCCTGGACGTCTGCGAATCCGTCAGTGAGCGCGCACCTGAGGTATTAGCGCAAGTAGAGCTCCTACGCGCTCGCGCACTACTGCGATTGAATCGTGCCGCCGAGGCGCTCGCAATCATTGACAATTTCGCATGGCCGGAAAGCGGCGACGTCGCGGTCACTGCACGCATGCTAAAGGGCGCGGCCCTCATTCGATCCGATGAAGTTGGCCGCGGTCTCGCGCTACTGGAAGCCCTTCAACAAACTGCGACCGACGCGCATCCAACGATTCAGTCCGAAATAGCGTTGAATCGCGCGCTCGGCCACTTCTGCCGCCATGAAGTGGACGCCGCCGATCGCGCCCTCGACTTGGTCTCTCCGGATACGGACATTGTGTACGCGCGAGCGCTCGAATATCGCGGCTGGGTTGCCTGTCGTCGCGCGAAGTTTCTCCTTGCCAGCAGGTACTTTCAGGAAGCCCTCGCGTTCCTAGACGGATGCAAACACTACGATCGGTACCTTGAAGCAAATTGTGCTCAAGTCCTCGCATTACTCACGATTGAACTTCTTGACCTTCCAACGTGGACCGTGGTTGCTGAGCGTCGGGCGAAAATTGATTGGTCGGCGACGGATATTCAGCGTCATCGATTCTGGATCACGCTTTGCGCGGCGACCTACGCTTACGAAATCGAAGGAGCTGATCTTGTTGCGATCAGCGAAGGCCGTATGGCGGAAGCGCTCGCACCGACGCCGGCGGCGCGAGTCGAAGCCCTTTGCCGCCGAGCGGCCACGGCAGGGCGCGCCGCTGAGCGGCTTTCGCACCGGGACCATACGGACGAGGCGTACGAACTCTTTGCTTCGCTCAACCCAGCCCAATTCGAGCAGTATGACAAGCTGGTACCGCTTGTACTCGCGAAAGAGTTGTCGATCGCGGGTCGTGTCGAGCAGGCCCAACGCGTGTTTCACCTATACCGAGAGCACCGGGGAACCTCTGCGTTGCTTGCGGTGACAGGAAACCCGTTTCGTCATGCGTTTGAAAAATTTATCGAAGGGTTTGTCGCAGAATCCGCCGACGATCGTGCGAGGGCGCGCCGCTCCTACCTCCAAGCCTTCACCAAGTTCCGCGCTATCGACTACAAGAGGCGAGCCGTGCACTCAGCTCTACGCCTCGGCGCACTGCTGAACGAGCCGGAGCTCTTTGAATACGCCGATGCGACGACGCGCCATTTGCCGCCGCAAGGCTGGCTTCGGCAACAGGTAGAAAGCCTGCCAACCGACATTATCCTGCGAGGCCTTTCAATGGCGCGAAGGGACGTATTGCGATTGCTTTGCCAGGGCCTCACGATGGACGAGATCGCGCAACGCCGGGAGCGTTCGCCAAAGACGGTCGCAAACACGGTGACGGAAGTCTATCGTGCCTTCAACGTCCGCAACAGAACGGAACTACTGAACGAGCTCCTACGGCGCGGAATCATTAAATCGGCATAGTTCCCGCAGATACTCATTGCCACAATGGGCCGTTTTCCGAGACGTACTCCGCCAGCATGTTCAGCACATCGCATTGACGCTGCCGAAGCTTCATAGAAAGAACGATCTCGGCGCGATCTGCGACGTACTGCAGATCGGGTGCGATCGTGCCTTGGCGACGCGAGACGATCCCGAGCAAAAGGAGCGAGATGAGGCCGCTCGTTCCCGCAGAGCTCTCGTAGGTGAGATACGCCTCCCGCAGCGTGCGTTCTGCGTCGCTGCAAGGCTCTCTCGTCCAATCGATGCCGGCCTTGTCAAATGCGTCGCAGGCCTTGAACGGTACGACGTTCATTCTCTTCGTCGAGTCATTCACGACGGGGACCGCCCTTCGTGGTGAAAGGGCGCCATGCGATACGCGCCGTCTCCGGCGGCGACGCGAACGCCGGCGGCTTGCACCGCCGAGAGATCCCGCCGAAACGTCTGCGCCGAAGCGCCGAACCGATCCCGATAAAGATCAAACCGTACGGCTTCGTGCCGTACGAACCGCGCGATGAGCCAGGCGGCTCGCGCGATTCTGGAGTGCCCGCATTCTACGGGAATATGACCCGGCCGGGTATCGCACGCGGGCACGGCGAACTGAGGTTTTGTCATTCGATGATTCATCCATCGGGTGACGGGCCCGGTCAGTGTTCCACCACTGATCGGGCCGCTTTAGTTATGAAAAGCGCCGGGTTCACGCCCGGCGGCATAAAGGAATTATAGCACATACGTTCGACGTTGTCATGTCGTCCAGCTAAAATTTTTCTGCGTGCGGGTCTTAGTGCGGGCGCCTTCTGAGCACCTCAGGCAGCGCGATATTACTCGGCACCAAAAGATGCGACGCTTCTCCAGGGTATTTTGCACGCCGAGATCCCCATCGGTTTCGGCGTGCTGACGACCGACAACCGCGCGCAAGCCGAAGAGCGCGCCGACCCGAGGCGCGGCGACAAAGGCTACGAAGCGGCGATCGCCGCCGCCACCGTTGCCGTCCTCGAGCGCAAGCGCGAGAAGAAGCGCGTGGGCTTCCGCTGACCGGTCAAAACCGATGGTTCTGAGGCGTGAACGAGACGACGAACGTGTACGCTCCGAAGACGTGACGACAGCGAAAAACCGAGCCTTCGAAGCGTGATCGCGCGGTAGCAGCGAGGGCCACTCGATCCATGATGTTGTTCCCGGCCGTCTTCAGCACGCGCGTTCCGAGAATCCGATCGTCCGGCCCGAGCAGGACGACGATGACCGCCTGCCCCTCCGCGTCTGGGTACGGGTTTCCCGGTTTGAACGCGAACGTCGTTTGCGGCGCACGATAGGGAACCGCACACGAAACCGGATCGTCGACCGCTGTCGGAGCGTCGATAGGCACCTGCGCGCGAGCTCGTGCGCGAAGCTCCTCCGTGCGCCGGCCGTCGTTATTCACTGCGCCGTCGACCGACGCTATCCACGGCGAGAACACCGGGCTGCACGTTGTCATGCCGTTTTCTTCGATCGCGGTCACGGCGGCACCGTCGAGCGACACCGCCGCCGGAAACCGAACGACGACCGGAGCCTCCGGCGTCTTGTCGTCCGCCATGTCCGGTACGACGACGTTCTTGAAGCGTACGTCGTACCGCCGGTTTCCAGCGTAGAGCGAGACGATACCTGATGCGAGCCCGGTCTCGAGCCCGTGGAGCGTGATCGCATAGCGTGTCTTCGTACCGTCGATGACCGTGACGGAAGGTTGCACCGGGCAGAACGGCGTGTCTGCCGACGATCGTGCGGGGCTGGACGGCTGCGGCGACGGCTTTGCGCCGGGACCGGGTTCAGCCCCGACCGCGGGCGCCGCGGAAGCGGCGAGAACGGCAAGGACCGCTGCGATGGTTGAAGAGCTCATGCCGAGCGACGTCGTGAGGCCGAACCAGAACACCTGTGCGATCGACCGCATGCGACGCGCGGGTTCGCGCGCCGCGCGCCGGCCGCCTCGGCCTCGATGGTCCCGGATAGACAAGTACCGTTCTCTCCCGTATACTCCGCGATACGACGCCGCCGATCGGTCGGCGCCGTGTTTCCCATCCGTTTCCATTTGGGGGGTCGAGCGGCGTCCGCCGCCCGGCCGAGGTCGGTGTACGAAAACAAACTTCTGATCTGCAAAGACTGCGGCAACACGTTCGACTTTACGGTCCGCGACCAGATGTTCTACGCGGAGAAAGGGTTCGAGAACGAGCCGCAGCGGTGCCGCGACTGCCGCACGGTGCGGAAGTCGCAGCGTGCGAACGGGCTGGGCACGCCGCCCACCTCGACCGCGGGCCTCCGGGAGATGTTCGACGCGGTCTGCGCGCAGTGCGGGACGGCGACGACCGTTCCGTTCAAGCCGCGTGGCGACCGGCCGGTGTACTGCCGGAACTGCTATTCGGCCCTGAACGCCGTGAGGGCGTAACACCGACCCCGCCGAATCCGCCTCGCCGTGGATTCGGTTTGGTACGACGGCGACGCCGTCGGGTTTCTCGATCAGCGGGCGCTTCCGCGCGCCGTCGTGCGCGAGCGCGCCGCCAGCGTCGAGGCGGTCGTCGACGCGATTCGGACCCTGGCGGTCCGCGGCGCCCCGGCGATCGGGATCTTCGGCGCGTACGGCGTCGCGCTGGCCGCCCGGCTGCACGCCGGCGACCGAGGCGCCTACGAAGCGGCCGCGGCGCTGATTCGCGCAGCCCGGCCGACTGCGGTCAACTTGGCCTGGGCGGTCGACCGCGTCTTGCGCGCGCCGGCCGGTGAGGAGCTGGCCGAGGCGCAGCGGATCCACGACGAGCAGCGCGACGTCGACCGGCGCATCGCCGAGGCGTCGGTCGAGCTGTTCCCGGCGCGCGGGAACGTGCTCACGCACTGCAACACCGGCCCGATCGCGACCGGCGGCGACGGCACCGCGCTGGGCTGCTTCATTGCGGCGCACCGCGCCGGCAAGGCGCTGCACATTTTCGTCGACGAGACGCGCCCGCTGCTGCAGGGCGCGCGCCTGACGATGTTCGAGCTGCGCGAGGCCGGCGTCCCGGCGACGCTGATCGTCGACAGCGCCGCGGCGATCACGCTGCAGCGCAAAGCAGTGCGCGCCGTCGTCGTCGGCGCCGACCGCATCGCGCGCAACGGCGACACCGCGAACAAGATCGGCACGTACGGCGTCGCGATCGCCGCCGCGCACCACGGCATTCCGTTCTACGTCGCCGCGCCGCGCTCGACGTTCGATTTCGCGCTCGCGTCGGGTGATGAGATTCCGATCGAGGAGCGCGCCGCCGACGAGGTTCGCATTGCGGAGGACGATCCCGTCTACAATCCCGCTTTCGACGTGACGCCGGGCCGCTTGATCACCGGCTTCATCACCGAGTACGGCGTCGTGCGCGCGCCGTACGAGGACGCGATCGCCGATCTGCAGCACCGTCCGCGCATTCCGCTGCCCGTCGCGTGAAGTTCTACGATTTTCTCGACAAGGAACCGAAGATCGACGGCCTCGTCATCATCGAGGGCGAGGACGCGATCCTCGCGCAGCGCGCGCTCGACGCGGTGCTCGACCGGCTGCTGCCGGAAGAGATGCGCGCGCTGAACTGCGACGTGTTGGACGGACCGGAAAGCGAGTCGATCGGGCGCGCCGCGGGCGACGCGGTCAACGCGATGCCGTTTCTGGCCGAGCGGCGCGTGGTCGTCGTGCGCAACTGCCAGCGCTTGCGTGCGCAGCCGCGCCGCGATCTGTGGGCGGTCGCGGAAAACGTGCCGGCCGGCAACACGCTGGTGCTCGAAGATCTGTTTTCACCGGCAAAGAAGACGAAGCCCGAGCCGTACGGCCAGCTCGCGGGCCGCAAGGCGCTGCGCATCGACACCACGCCGAACGCCGACGTGCGCGAGCGCTTCGTGCGCGAGACGCTGGCGAAACTCGGCGCGAAAGCGCAGCCGCGCGTCGTGACGATCCTGGCCGAGAGCGACGCCGACACCGGGTCGATCCGGAACGACCTCGAGAAGCTCGCGCTCGGCGGGAAGACGATCACCGTAGCCGACCTGGAGCGCGAGAGCCTCAGCGTCGAGGACCCGAAGGCCTGGCAGTACGCGGCCGCCGTGGTCGAGGGCCGCACCGCCGAGGCCCTCGCGATCGCCTTCGAGCTGTTCGCGAACGACCCGCGCGGGGCGGGGGTGCCGCTGGCCAGCGCGCTGGCGACTGATTTCGCGCTGCTCTGGGAGCTCGCGCGCCCCGGCGGGGGCGAGCTCCCGGCGCGGCACCGCTGGCGGGAGCGGGCGCTGCGGCCGATCGCGCGGCGGATCGGCGAGCGCCGCGCGAAGTACGGCTATGAGGCCGCGGTGCGCGGCTTCGAGGCGGTCGTGACGGGCCGGATCGACGATCCGCGGGCCATGATCGAATTGTTAACGGCAGATTTAGGCGGGCGGCTCGCTCAGGCGCGCTGACGGAGCGGAGGATTCGCTTTCTCCGGAATCCAACGTCGCGTTCGACCGGCGGCCGCTTTTATGCGATTCCCCGCGTCGTCGCTCGCCATCGGCTCCCTGAGAGGTCACTCCACGCATGCGTAGCCTCCTCGCCCGCCTAGCCGTCCTGGGCGCATTCGCCGTGACGCTGTCCGCCTGCTCGAACGGAAACGGCACCTCGCTGCCGTTCGCGAACGCCCCGAACGGCGCCGGAGGAACGTCGGGCACGTTCCAGAGCGGTTCCAACGGCCAGATGCTGCTGCGTTTCCTCGACGGTTCGCCAGACAGTTTCCCGGTATCGCCCGGGTCAGCGACGAAAACGACGACGGTCGATGTTTGCATCGACAACCAGCCGTTCGGCCTCACCGGCGGCGTCGCGACGTACGGCAAGTTCGCGACGGGGGGTACCGCGATCGGGAGCCTGTTCGAGGTGAGCGGCGGCATCCCGCACGTGATCTCGGTCTTCCCTGACACCGGCGCCGCCAATGCCGGACTGGAATGCGCGACCGCACCCGGACCCTATTTCGGATCTCCGGCGATCGCGACCGCGACGCTGGCTCCGGGCAACAACGTCCGCTGGACCATCGTCCTCGGCGGAACGTCGGCAAGCGGAACCCTGGGGCTCTACATCTACGGCGAGCCGACGTTCCCGGTGCCGCCGTCCGGGTTCCTCGCGATCTCGCACAATGCCGCGCCGGCGTTCAGCGCCGCTCGGGTTCCGCCGAATCCCAAGAGCGTCGGCTTCGGCATCTGCACGACGACCGTGACGCCATGCGCCGTCGCGGTCGGATTGACCGGCGCCAACAACGTACCCGCGCCGGTGCGCGCGACGAACAACCCCAGCTCCACGGTAAACGGCAACGTGCAATCGGCTCTCGGCAGCATCCCCGCCGGCTTCTACGACGGCGCCGGTGTGACGGCCGGAAGTGCTGTGCCGATCACGTCGATTTCCGCGCCAGCCCCGATCGTAGGCCAGCCCTATGTGGTCCAATTGTACGCGTATGATGCTCCGGCCGGCGGTTTGAATCTTATCGGTATCGTCGAAGCCACTCAGGGTTACGGATTCTGACCAGGGTCGAAACTGGGCGAGAAGGGGCCACGGAATCGTGGTCTCTTCTCATATTGAGCCCTCTACGGCGTAGCCTGAAAAATTTCGAATACTAACTCCACTTGTGCGATCCCATACTGCTTGCTTGGGCTTCCCCCAACGTTCCCCGCGACATCACATCCAGGAAAGTCAGCAAACCAGCCGATGAAGTCGGTCGGCGATACGTTCGGAACAGAATACGTGAATGACTCGACAGCGCCTACTCTCTGCGTTGCTACTGACTCAGACATATCGAGAAGTGTCGTCTGTTGCGGCCAAGTCGTCGGTTCAGTAGTCGGGTTCCCCCCGGTCGGACCGAACGAAACGCGATTCATGGTGATGTATTTTGACGGCTCTCCGAAGCCGGGCGGAGGATTTACCGGCCCGCCGATTCCGGCAGGCGACCAACGAACCTGATCCGCCGGTATAGTTCCGAAAGCGGAATACGGTAAACACGCCGTTGTGACGCTCTGTATTGCGTCGATTTGGAAAAGGAGTTCGTGATTTGAATCTGTGGGCAGCGTTGCCGGCTGCAACGTGTATGGAATGCCAAGGTCGATGTAGTTAATGCTATCGAGATAATAACACATCGGCGGATCACCCGAACAGGACTCATTCGGGATGACGAACTTCGAAAATTGATATGCCGTTCGGTTGACGATGCGGCTGTAGCACTTGCCGTTCGCGACGAGATCGCATGTCGGTGGAGTCGGCGTCGGTGCCGGCGACGCTGCAACCGAGACCGACACGGACACCGTCGCCGCATCTGTAGTCGCTCCGGCGACTGACGACACGTCTGCTTGCATCACGACCGTGCAGGTTCCGGCGGAGATGCCGTTCAGCGTGAACGTCGTGCCGGACGGCTGCGAGCCTTGCGGCGAGGCCGTACAAATCCCGCTGGTGGTTTGTTGTATCGCCACCGGCACCGAGGCCGGTGTGCCGATCGGCGCGCTGCCGGGATTGCTCAGCGTCGCTTGGGCGGTGAAGGAGTTGGTTCCGCCGACGCTCATTGTCGGCGATGCCACCGATACGCTGACGTGATATCGCGCGCCGGCGCTCGGCGTCGGAGTCGGCGTGCAGCCGCTGGGGATCGCGGTGAAATTCGGCGGGCAGCTCGGCGAGGACGACGGCGCGGTCGGCAGGGCCGCCGGCGCGCACGACGCTGCGCACGGTGTCGGAAGCGGCGCGATCGTCGCCGAGGGCCAGATTGTCAGCGTTGCCGGCCCGGTTGCCGCGAGCGGCGTGCGGCACGGGACGAAGCGGTCGGCGGAGCCGCCGTTCACGTGGATGACGAAATGAAACGCGCCTTTCGCGGGACAGCCGATCTCGCTCGATGCGGTGTTCGCGCCGATGCGGTAATCGGAGCGCCCGCCGAGCGCGCCGTTCACGTGCAGCACGAAAGCAAAGGGCGGTTTGCCGAGCGATTCCACTTCTTCGATCACCGCGTGCGTGTACAGCGGTGGCAGCGTCGTCGCGACGGGCGTTCCGTTCGCGGTTCCGGCGTAGACGCGCACTTCCGTGCCGTCGCCGTACGCGTCGGGGACGAACGCGATCGTCGCGCCTTGCACTTGGTGCGAGATCGTGCGCGCGCTGTCGAGCAGGTGGTCGAACTCCGTCGCCGCCGCCGCGACCCCGAACGAGCGGGACGCCAGCGAGAGGCCGACGCCGGCCACGGCGGTCGTCGCGATGATCCCGACCGCGACGACGACCTCGATCAGCGTGAAGCCTCGCTCGCGGGCGCGCATCCGTTCCATTGCCGGGATCGGTGCCGCGCTCGGCGGCCTTTCAGTCGTCCGAGCGAGCGGAGGTCCTTCCTGCCTCCCCGACCTTTCTCGTCGAGGCCGATCCATTTTCGTCCGCGAAGCCGACCGCGAACCGTGAACGACACCACCTACACCTCGCCGTTCTCGTGGCGCTACGGCCGCCCGTCGCTGCGCGAGCTGTTCTCCGAACGCGAGCGCCGCAAGCTGTGGCGGGCGGTGTGGGTCGCGCTCGCCGAGGCGCAGCAAGCCGCCGGGCTCGTCACCCAAGCCGAAATCGACGATCTGCGCGCGCACGCCGAGGACATCGACTTGGCCGCGGCGCTCGCGGTCGAGCGCGAGATCGGCCACGATCTCATGGCGGAGATCCGCGTCTACGCGCGGCAGGCGACCGTCGGCGGCGGAAAGATTCATCTCGGCGCAACGTCGATGGACGTCGAGGACAACGTCGAGACGTTCCGGATGCGGCTCGCGCTCGAGCGCATCATTGCAGCGCTCGACGACCTGCTGCGCTCGTTCGCGGACCGCATCGAGCGCTATGCCGAGCTCGTCTGCATGGGCTACACGCACTTGCAGCCCGCCGAGCCGACGACGCTCGGCTACCGGCTCGCGGTCTACGCACAAGATTTGCTGATCGATCGCGCGTCGCTGCTGGCCGCGCGCGAGCAGCTGACCGCCAAGGGCATTCGGGGCGCGGTCGGGACGTCGGCGTCGTACACGCGCTTGTTCGAAGGGACGCCGAGCACGCCGCAGGAGCAAGAGAACGGCGTGCTCGCGCGGTTCGGTCTGAGCGCGCGCGACGTCGCCACGCAGACCTATCCGCGCAAGCTCGACTACTTGCTGCTCTCGGCGCTGGCGGGGCTCGGCGCGTCGCTTGCGAAGTTCGCGTTCGACGTGCGCATCCTCGCCAGCCCCGGCTTCGGCGATCTCGCCGAGCCGTTCGGCGCGAAGCAGGTCGGCTCGAGCGCGATGCCCTTCAAGCGCAATCCGGTGATGGCCGAGCGCATCGACTCGCTCGCGCGACTGCTCCCGGCGTACGCGGACGTCGCCTGGCAGAACGCCGCCGGCAATCTGCTCGAGCGCACGCTCGACGACAGCGCGAACCGCCGCACGATCCTGCCCGAAGCGCTGCTCTGCAGCGACGAGATCCTCGCGCTGGCGAAGAAGATCGTCGACGGGCTGCGCGTCGACGAGCGCCGCATCGCCGAAAACCTGCGCACCTACGGCCCGTTCGCGGGCACCGAAGCGATTCTGATGGAAGCGGCGAAGCGCGGCGGCGACCGCCAGGAGCTGCACGAGGTGATTCGCCAGAGTGCGATGCGCGCGCACGACGCGCTGGCCGCGGGCGAGCTGAACCCGCTCGCGCGGCTGCTCGCCGACGACGATCGCATCGCGCGCTGGGTCGATCCGGCCGAGGTGCGCGAGCGGCTCGATCCGAGCGGGCACGTCGGCGACGCACCGCAGCGCGCGCGCCGCTTGGCGCAGCGGATTCGCGACACCGTCGCTACGGCGGAGAAGAACGATGCGTAAGGGACACGAGATCGCGCGCGGCAAGACCAAGATCCTGTACGAGCACGAAGGCCAGCCCGACGTGCTCGTGGTGAAGCAACAGGACGGGATCACCGCGCGCGACGGCGAGCGGCGCGACGTGATCGAAGGGAAAGGCCGCATTGCCGCGCAGACGACCGCGCGCGTCTTCCGGCTGCTGAACCTGTGCGGGCTGCCGACGCACTACCTGAACGGCGGCGAGGACGACGACGACAACGAGATGCTCGTCCGCCGCGCGCAGATGATCCCGCTCGAGGTCGTCGTGCGCGGCGTCGCGGCGGGCTCGCTGGTGAAGCGCCGGCCGGGGATCCAGCGCGGCGCGCTGCTCGTCCCGCGGCTGATCGAGTTCTTCCTGAAAGACGACGCCAACCACGATCCGCAGATCGACGTCGACGCGATCGTCGCGCAGGGCATCGCGACGGCCAACGAGGTCGGAACGATGCAGGAGCTCGCGCGGATCACCTACGAGATTCTCGGGCACGCTTGGCGCCGGCGCGACGCCCTGCTGGTCGACCTGAAGATCGAGTTCGGCCGGTTGGCGAGCGGCGAAGGGAAAGGCCAGCTCGTCATCGCCGACGTGATCGACAACGATTCGTGGCGCGTGTGGCCGCAGGGCCGCGAAGAGCTGATGCTCGACAAGCAGCTCTACCGCAACCTCGAGGTCGTCACGCCGGCCGATCTGGCGCAGATTCGCGGCAACTACGAGCGCGTCGCCGAGATCGTCGGCACGTTTCCGCAGATGCAGCCCGGGATGGTGGCGTTGATCGCCGACGGTCCGGAGCACGTCCCGACGATCGATCTGATCGGGCGCGCGCTGGGGGCGTTCGGTCTGCCGGCGGTTCGGCACGTCGCCTCCGTCGCGCGCACGCCGGGCTACGCGCTGCAGCTGGTCTCGCAGCTCGAAGCGACGTTCACGCGGCTGATCTTCGTGGCGATCGGGCCGGCGACGAGCGCGCTTCCCGCGCTGATCGACAACGCCAGCGCGAACCCGATCGTCGTGGTCGACGTCGCCGATCCGCGGGCCGACGACGTCGCGCGCGCGGCCGCGAAGGCGTTCGCGCTCGACGACACCGTGGTGTTCGGGCGCGTGCTGCTGCTGCAGGCGAACGCGCGCAGCGCCGTGCTGAGCGCCGACGCGCAGCTCAATCAGCCTCCCCCGCCGCTGCCGCCGGGCACCGCACGTGCCTGAGACGGCGGTCGTGCTCGACGACGCCGTCGCGCGCGGCCGCCGGCTGGGCCTCGCGCTCTCCGACGACGAGCTGCGGCGGATCGCCGAGCACCTCGGGCGCGTCCCGAGCGACACCGAGCTGTTCGCGTTCGACGCGCAGTGGAGCGAGCATTGCTCGTACAAGTCCTCGCGCGAGCATCTCAAAAAGCTTCCGACCGAAGGACCGAGCGTGCTGCTCGGCGTCGGCGAGGACGCCGGGATCGTGCGGCTCGGCGAGTGGAACGGCGAGACGTACGGGATCGTCGTCGCGCACGAGTCGCACAACCATCCTTCGCAGGTCGTGCCGTTCGAAGGCGCGGCGACCGGAATCGGCGGGATCGTGCGCGACGTGCTGTGCATGGGCGCCGAGGTGATCGGCATCGCCGACCCGCTGCGGTTCGGGCGGCTCGAGAACGAGCACTGCCGGTACGTCGCCCAGCAGGTCGTCGACGGGATCGCCGCCTACGGCAACGCGATCGGCGTCCCGAACGTCGGCGGCGACGTTTTCTTCGACGAGTCGTTCGACGACAACGTGCTGGTCAACGTGGTCGCGCTCGGGCTGGTCAAAGAGAAGGACATCATCCACTCGCGCGCGCCGCAGGGCAGCGTGGGCTGGGACATCGTGCTCGTCGGAAAGGCGACGGACCGGAGCGGTTTCGGCGGCGCGTCGTTCTCCTCGCTGACGCTCGACGAGGACGACGCCGATCAGAACAAGGGCGCCGTTCAAGTCCCCGATCCGTTCCTGAAGAACGTCCTCATGCGCGCGACGTACGCCGTCTTTGCGGAGCTGCGCGCGCAGGGGATCACCGCGGGGTTCAAGGACCTCGGCGCCGGCGGCCTTGCCGGGTGCAGCGCCGAATTGTGCGCGGCGGGCGGTGTCGGCGCGGAAGTGGAGCTCGAGCGCGTCTCGACGGCGCAGCGCGATCTGCCGCCAGAAGTGATCGCGATCGGCGAGACGCAGGAACGGCTGTGCTGGATCGTGCCGCCGTCGTTCACGCCGCTGATGCTGCAAATCTACAACGACGTCTACGGCCTCCCGCGGATCGCGCGCGGCGCCTGCGCAAGCGTCATCGGCAAGGTCACCGAAACCGGCCGCTACGTCGCGCGCTATCGCGACCAAGTCGTGATGGACGTCGACTTGCCGTTCCTCACCGGCGGCGTGCGCTACCATCGCCCGTACGTGCTGCCGCGGACGCGATCCGAGACGCCCGAAGAGCGCGAAGCTGAGATGCGGCGGAAGTTCGACGGCTACGCGCGGACCTCGCCGTTCCTGCTACTCGAGAAGGTTCTCACGCATCGCGACGTCTGCTCGCGTGCGGTGATCTACCGGCGGTACGACGGCGTCGTGCGCGGTTGCACTGCGATCCCGCCCGGATATGCGGATGCGGGGGTCCTGGTGCCAATTCCCGGCGCGCCGCTCGGCGTCGCGCTCGGGCTTGGCGGAAACCCGCGTTATGGCAAGGTAGATCCGCGCCGCGCAGCCGAGCTCGCGGTCGCCGAGGCGATCGCGCAGGTCAGTGCCGTCGGTGCGACGCCGGTCGGCCTCACGGATTGTCTGAATTTTGGGGATCCGACGGTCCCCGAGCAGATGGGCGCCTTCGTCGCCGCAGTCGACGGGCTCGCGGACGCGGCGCGCACGCTGCAAGTGCCGTTCGTCTCGGGGAACGTTTCGCTCTACAACCGCTCGTCTTCCGGAAATCACGTCGCGCCGTCGCCGATCGTCGCGTGCGTCGGCACGATTTCCGACATCGCGCGCATCACGACCGGCGGCTTTAAACAGGCGGGCTCGACCATCGGACTGGTCGGCATCCCGCAGCTCGTGTACGGCGGAAGCATCATCGCAGAGGTCATGGGACTGACGACGACCGCCTTGCCGGAAGTGAGATACCCGGAGTTCGCCCGGTATTGTGCGCTCGTCCGCGAGGGCGTTGCGCGGGGGCTCGTGCTCGCGGCACGCGACGTTAGCGATGGCGGTATCCTCACCGCGATCGCGGAGATGGTGATCGGGGCCACGGATCGTTCGCTCGGCGCGGAGTTGATGCACTGGGACGCGCTCTACGACGTGGACCTCATGCTCGATGACCAGACCCCGCAGTTGGAGATGGCGATCTGGTTCGAGGAGTTTCCGGGTTTTGTTTGTGAAGTCGCCGACTGGACCGCCTTTCGTCGCCTGGGCATGGAAGTCGGCGTGATGACGCGCTACGCGGGCTCCACGATCGCGGAGCCGTTTCTACGAACCCCGTACGACCATGAAGTCAGCGTTGAACGTCTGCGTGAAGCGTGGGAAGCGCCGCTGCGCGACTTCTATGGCCCTTCGACAGGCTCAGGATGACAAGGATGAGTGCGCGGGTTGCGGTGCTTGTTTTTCCGGGGACGAACAGTGAGGATGAGACCTTGCGCGCGGTGCGAGCGGTGGGGCTCGACGGCGAGCTCGTGCATTGGTCGCAGCCTGAGAAGCTCGCGCGGTTCGGCGCGTTCATCTTGCCGGGTGGGTTCGCGTACGAGGATCGCGTCCGCGCGGGCGCCGTTGCGGCGCACGACGCGATCATGGACCCGGTGATCGAGGCGGCGCAGGCCGGCAAGTTCGTCCTCGGCATCTGCAACGGCGCGCAGATGCTCGCCGAAGCGGGGCTCGTGCCGGGGACGGGACCGTTGCGCCGGCCGACCGCGGCGTTTGCGCCGAACCGGGACGGCCGCTTTCACTCGCTGCACGTGCACGTGCGGCTAGCGGTTGCGCCCGAGCGCGTTCCGATTCTCGGTGGCATCGAACCAAACGCCGTGATCCCGGCCTGGGCGTCGCACGGTGACGGCCGCCTTGCTGCGCCCGCCGACGAGCTGGCGTGCATCGCGAACGACGGCCATCTGGCGTTCGTGTACTGCGATCGCGACGGCAACGACGTCCCGGCGCCGAACGGTTCGGCACTCGATTGCGCGGGGCTGGTGAACCGAGAAGGGAACGTGCTGGCGATCATGCCGCATCCGGAGCGCGACGCCTGGACGTACATGCACCTGGACGACGTTCCGGCGGCACGCGGCGACGCGCGCGCGGCGCTCGCGCCGTCGGGCGGGATCAAGCTGTTCGAGCACTTCGCCCGCGCGGTGCGCGGCAAGGTACCGGCATGAGCACCACGCGGACGTTTGCGATTTCGCTCACCATTCCCGACAACGAGGCGTTCACCGCGCACGAGACGCTCGGCGGCCTCGGCGTTGCCTGCGCGCGCGTGGTGCGCAGCGACATCTGGCAGTTCGACGTCGATGCCGGCGTCGCGGGCGAGGCCGGAGACTTCGCGCTGCGGATCGCCTCGATCGAGACGATCCACAACCCCAACAAGCATCGCTTGGCCGTGCGGGAGTCGGACCGGCCGGCGCCCGGCGAGGTGTGGATCGCACCGCGCGACGAAGCTCCGAGCGAACTCGTGGCGGGACGCACCATCCCGGGAGTTCGCGCCGTTCGCCGCCGCACCGCATGGCGCTTGCTCGACGATGCGGGCCGCGACGTGGCAAGCGCCGACCTCGACCGCGCGGTCGAGACGTTTCTCTGTAACCCCGCGTTTCAGGTAGCAATAAAAGCATGACGATGACCGTAGAGCCCTTGCACCAGGCCGCGGAGCGGCGCAACGACGTCGGCGAGATGTACACGATCGCGACGCTCGGCTCGCACTCGGCGCTGCAGATCCTCAAGGGCGCGCACGACGAGGGGTTCCGCACGCTCGCGATCGCGAACCGCGACACGGAGCGGCTGTACCGCTCGTTCGCGTTCGTCGACGAGGTGATCACGATCGACCGGTACAGCGACTTCATGTCGCTGGTCCCCGAGCTCGAGAAGCGCAAGATCATCATCGTCCCGCACGGCTCGTTCGTCGCCTACCTCTCGCTCGAAGAGCACAAGAAGATGCGCATCCCGTACTTCGGGAACAAGGCGGTGCTCGACTGGGAGGCGAGCCGCGAGCTGCAGCGCGACTGGCTGCTGCGGGCGGGGCTCAAGCTGCCGCGCCAGTTCAAGACCGGCGCCGAGATCGACCGCCCGGTGATCGTCAAGCTGTACGGCGCGCAAGGCGGCAAAGGCTACATGTTCCTGCGCGACGCGATGGATTTCGAGGAGCGCGCCTCGCTGCTCGCGCGGCAGAACTACATCCTGCAAGAGTACATCATCGGCGTCCCGCTCTACATCCACTACTTCTACTCGCCGCTGACCCGCAAGCTCGAGATCATGTCGATGGACCGGCGCTACGAGACGAACGTCGACTCGCTCGGCCGCATCCCCTCGCAGGCGCAGGTCGGGATGGACCTCGATCCCTCCTACGTCGTGGTCGGAAACCAGCCGATCAGCTTGCGCGAGTCGATGCTCGCCGAAGCATACCGGATGGGCGAGGACGTCGTGCGGGTGAGCCAGGAAATCTGCGGCCCCAAGGGGCTGTTCGGTGCGTTCTGCATCGAGACGATCATCACGCCCGACACCCAGTTCTACATCATGGAGATTTCGGCGCGCATCGTGGCCGGCACGAACCTCTTTATCGACGGCTCTCCCTACTCGTACCTGAACTACAGCGAGCCGATGTCGACCGGCCGCCGCATCGCCCGCGAGATCAAGAACGCGCTGCTCTCCAACTCGCTCAACGTGGTACTCGATGACTCGACGCTCATCGATGCGTAGGCTCGCCGTCGTTCTGCTCGCGGCGCTCGTGCTCGTGCTGCCGTGCGCCCCCGCGCGCGCGGCGCTCGACATCGACCCGATGCAGCTCTACCGCCAGATGAAGGCCGCCTTCGACAAAGGTGCCGCCGCAGGGTGGCACCTCGGCGATGAGCTCGACTACTTCTCGGCCGTCCTCGACGCCGGGCGCGACTTCGAGCTGCGCCGGCGCGACGATCCGGAAAACGTCGCGATCAAGGGGATCACGGTCGATCTCGCCTACCAGCTGCACTACGACCCGCTCACCAGCAACGATGCGGCGGAGTGGTACGTCCGGCTCGCGGCGGAAGCGTGGCAGAACGATGCGCAGCGCGGCGCTGCCGCGAAAGCGATCATCGCGAAGCTCGACGCCGAAGACGTCGACGTCGGGCGGCTCGCATACGACGCCGACGCCGACGCCGCGGCGCTGGCGAAAGACTATCCGGGCGACGTGCAAGCGCTGCTCGGCCAAGTCGACGCGGACCTGCGCGCCTACAACCTCACGCAGGACGTGCGCTGGCGAACGCTCGCGCTGCAGCGCGCCGCGCAGCCGACGTTTCCGATCGGCTCGGTCCCGCAGGACCTGGGCAAAGTGCTGTTCCCGATGGTCGACGCCGCGCGCAACGCGGGCCGCGGGTACTCGCCCGACGAGCGCGAAGCCGCGCGCATCGTCGCCTCGCACCGCGCGTCGGCACACGGCGGGCTGCAGATCATCGGCCACGTCGTCTCGCACAACGCGTACTTGGTGATCACCGCGCCGGCCGACGAGTACTTCGGGCACACGAAGCTTTCGCCGATCGGCGTGCGCAACGAGCTGGCGCGCATCGGGAAGTTTCTCGATGCCGGCTGGGGCGGGCGGATGACGAAGGAGACGGTGTGGGTCGTCGACTCGCTCGACGACTGGCAGCACCAGTACCCGCGCGACTACGAGCTGCCGCGGCTCTACAAGCGCGTCTACGACACGCTCGCGCGCGAGGACACCCCTGAGGCGAAGGACGCCCTCAAGCAAGTCCGCCGCACGCTGCTCGTCAACTACCCGACCTCGACCGAGGCCCGCGACTTTCTGTCGTCGTAGTCGCCTGACGTGCCGTTCGACGTAAAGGCGACCCTGGCGTCCTACGATGCGAGCCGGCTTACGCTGTGCTCGATCGGGAGCCACTCCGCGCTGGACGTCGCTTCCGGCGCGCGGGCGCAGAACCTGCGCAACCTGATCGTCACCGAGCGCGGCCGCAACGCGACCTACGACACCTACTACGCGCGCCGCGGCGACGGTCCGCCGCGCGGCTGCGTCGACGCGACGCTCGAAGTCGACAAGTTCGCCGACGTGCTCGACGAGGAGGTGCAGGAGAAATTGCGCCTCGAGAACGTCGTCTTCGTGCCGAACCGCTCGTTCGAAGTGTACCTGCACCAGCGGTACTCGTACGCGGACATCGAAGAGCGGATGCGCGTTCCGTTCTTCGGAAACCGGCGTCTGCTGCGCGCCGAAGAGCGCGACGAGGCCGAAAACCAGTACGCCCTGATGGAGCGCGCCGGCATCCGCTACCCGCGCCGGATCGCCTCGGCCGACGACATCGACACGCTGGTGATGGTGAAGGCGCCGCACGCGAAAGTCTCGTTCGAGCGCGCGTTCTTTCTGGTGCGCAGCACCGACGAGTACAACGACGCGGCGGAGCAGCTGATCGAGTCGGGGATCGTCACGGCGGACGGTTTGCGCGGCGCGGTGATCGAGGAGTTCGCGCTCGGGCCGACGATCAACCTGAACTTCTTCTGGTCCCCCGTGCTCGGCGAGCTCGAGCTGATGGGAACCGACACGCGCCGGCAGACGAACCGCGACGGGCTCATCGGCCTGCCGTACAAACAGGCGCGCGACCTCGCCGACGAGCCGGTGCGGATGGAAGAGGCCGGACACATCGCCGCGACGCTGACCGAGTCGATGCTGGAGAAGGCGTTCGATCTGGGCGAGCGGTTCGCCAAAGCGGCGCAGGCGGTCGATGGCATCGGCGTGATCGGGCCGTTCGCGCTGCAGTGCGTGATCGTCAGCGGTCCGCCGAAGGACTTCGTCGTGTACGACGTCTCGCTGCGCATCCCGGGCTCGCCGGGGACGCGCTACACCCCGTACACCGCGTACCGCTGGGGCCGCGACGTCTCGGTCGGCGAGCGCATCGCGATGGAGCTGGTGTGGGCACGCGACGCCGGCCGCCTGCCGGACGTCCTGACCTGAGCGCCGAAGCGCCCGGCGTGACCACCACCGTGCAAGCGAAGCCCGCGACCGTCGTGATTCTCGACTTCGGCTCGCAGGTCAGCCAGCTCATCGCGCGGCGCGCGCGCGAGGCCAACGTCTACTCCGAGCTGCTGCCGTACGACGCCTCGTGGGACGAGATTGCGAAGCGCGAGCCGGCGGCGATCGTGCTGAGCGGCGGGCCGGAATCGACGTTCGGCGACGACGCGCTCGACTGCGACCCGCGCGTCTATTCGAGCGGGTTGCCGCTGCTGGGAATTTGCTACGGCATGCAGCTGCTGGTGAAGCGGTTCGGCGGCGGTTTGATTCGGCTCGGACACAGCGAGTTCGGCCCGGCGCAGCTCGTGCTCGACCGCGTCGACTCGCCTCTGTTTCTCGGCGTGCCGGCGGAGTCACGCGTGTGGATGTCGCACGGCGATTCGGTCGAGCGCATCCCGCCCGGGTTCGTGCCGCTCGCGCACACCTCGAGTTCGCCGGTCGCCGCGATGGGCGACGACGCCCGCAAGATTTACGCGGTGTTGTTCCATCCGGAGGTCGTGCACACGGAAGCAGGCACCGCGATCCTGGAGAACTTCCTGCACACGATCGCCGGAATCGCACCGTCGTGGCGGATGGACTCCTGGGTCGACGACGCGATCGAAAAAGTGCGCGCGCAGGTCGGCGAGGCGAACGTGCTGTGCGCGCTATCCGGCGGGGTGGACTCCGCGGTCGCCGCAACGCTAGTCTCGCGCGCGATCGGCAAGCAGCTTACCTGCATCTACGTCGACACCGGGCTGATGCGCAAGAACGAGTCGCTCGGCGTGCTGGCCGCGTTCCGCGACGTGCTGCACCTCAACGTGATCCACGTCGACGCATCGCAGCGCTTCCTCGAACGCCTCGCCGGCATCGATGACCCCGAAGAAAAGCGCATCCGCATCGGCCACGAGTTCATCGCGATCTTCGAAGAAGAGGCGAAGAAGATCCCCGGCGTGCGGTTCTTGGTGCAAGGGACCCTGTATCCCGACGTGATCGAGTCGAAGACGCCGGGCTCGAAAGCCGGCCACAAGATCAAGTCACACCACAACGTCGGCGGTTTGCCGGAGCGGATGGCGCTGGGGCTGGTGGAGCCGCTGCGCTCGCTGTTCAAGGACGAAGTGCGCGAAGCGGGCCGCGTCCTCGGCCTGCCGAACGCGATCGTCGAGCGCCAGCCCTTCCCGGGGCCTGGTTTGGCGGTGCGCATCATCGGCGAGGTCACGCGCGAACGGCTGGACATCGTGCGCGAAGCCGACTGGATCGTCACCAGCGAGATCGACGCCGCGATCGCGCAAGGCCGGCTCTCGCCGCGCCCGTGGCAGTACTTCGCGGTGCTCACGCCGGTGCGCAGCGTCGGCGTGATGGGCGATGGCCGGACCTACGGCAACCTGGTCGGCGTCCGCGCGATCACCAGCGAAGACGGCATGACCGCCGACTGGGCCCGCCTCCCGCACGAGCTCCTCGAGCGCATCTCCGCCCGCATCGTCAACGAGATCCCCGGCATAAACCGCGTCGCCTACGACATCACGTCGAAGCCGCCAGCCACGGTCGAATGGGAGTAAAAGTCTCAGCAGGACGAGCGAGATTTTGCGAACACGCGTGAGAAGATGCTAAATGGTATCGTTGTACGTCTCAGCTTCGAGGTGGTCGAGCAGGGCCGATAGTTCTGCGGCGCGGGCGGTGCCAATGCGCTTTGCAGTTCGGGTAATAAGGCGCGGCGGGATGTCGGTGACGAACTTGCGGAGCGTTTTGAGGGCGGGCTGCACGTCGGCTTTGTCGCTGCCGGTCAGCGCCAAGATGCGCGTCGCGCCGACGACGCCGAGAAAGTCCAGCGAGTCGGCGTCGTGCAGCGCGATCGCTTCGGGGACGGTTCCGGCTTCGCTGTAGTACATGTGGCCACGCATCGCGGCTTGCACGGCGGGGAACTTGCGCATCGGAAAACCGGCCGCGCGCAACACGGCTTCGCTCGTCTCGGCCGCGCGGTCGCCGTGCTCCATTCCCGGCTTCTCGTACGGCGGAAAGGCCGCCATGTCGTGCAGCATCGCGGCGGCGAACAGCACGTCCGTATCGACCTTCAGCCCGTCGCCTTGGGCCACTTCGGTCGCCAGCTGATAGTCGCGCTCCGAATGCTGCCAGCCCCAACCGGGATGGTGAAATTTCGCGCGTACCATCTCGTAGATCGCCACTTTCCAGGGAGCGTCGAGCGCGATCCCGGTCGCGGTTTGCGTGCCGGCGCCGGTTGCGCGCATGCCGGGAACGACGAGCAGCGCGCAGGTCAGCAGCGCGGCGGAAGCAAGGCGTTTCATGGGCGCGACTTCGCCGCCCCCGGCAGGATTCCGCGGCGGCTCGGCGCACGTCGGGGGCGCTACGCATGGTCAACGCATGAGGATCCTGATCGTCGGCGGCGGTGCGCGCGAGGACGCGCTGTCGTGGCGGCTTGCGGCGTCGCCGTCGTGCGAAGCGCTGTTTCATGCGCCGGGGAACGCCGGGACGGCGGCGCGCGGGACGAACTGGCCGGACGTGAGCGCGACCGACGCGCGCACGATCGTGCGGCGCGCGCAAGGCGAGAACATCGATCTGGTCGTGCTCGGTCCGGAGACCGCCATCGCCGCGGCGGTCGGCGACAAGTGCCGCGACGCCGGGCTCGCGGTGTTCGGCCCGAACCGCAGCGCCGGGCGCCTCGAGACGAGCAAAGTGTTCGCGAAGCGTTTCATGGAGCGGCACGGGATTCCGACGGCGCGCTTTCGGGTCGTGCACAACCTCGATCAGGCGAAGCGGGCGCTCGAGGGCTGGCGCGGCGGCGCGGTGGTCAAAGCCGACGGGCTGGCGGCCGGGAAAGGGGTCGTCGTCTGCGACGACGCGGCGAGCGCGCTCGCGCTGCTGACCGAGTGGTACGGCGGCAACAAGATTCCCGGCGGCGGCCACGACGTGGTGATCGAGCAAAGGCTCGACGGCCGCGAGGTCAGCGTGTTCGCGATCGGCGACGGGCGCGCGATGGTTCCGTTCGCGGCGGCGTGCGACTACAAGCGCGCCGGCGACGACGATAAAGGCCCGAACACCGGCGGGATGGGCGCGTACTCGCCGCCGGCCGGATTCCCCGACGACCTGGTCGACGTCGTGCGCGCGCGCGTCGTCGCACCGGCGCTGCGCGGTTTGCTCGCCGAAGGCGAGGACTACCGCGGCGTGCTGTACTGCGGGTTGATGTGGACCGCGAACGGACCGTACGTGATCGAGTTCAACGCGCGCTTCGGCGATCCGGAGACGCAGGTGCTCATGCCGCGCGCCGGCGGAGACTTCGCGCGGTACCTGCGCTCGGCCGCCGACGGCGCGCTGGAGATCGATGCCGCCACGTGGTCGAACGACGCGTGCGCCGGCGTCGTGCTGGCGACCTCGCGCTATCCGTACGAGAACACGAAGATATCCGGACTCCCTGCGGAGCTTGGTCTTCCCGATGGTGCGGTCGCGTTTTGGGGGACGTCGGCGCGCGAGCCGGACGGTACCGTCTCCTCGCCCGGCGGCCGCGTGCTGACCGTCAGCGCGCGCGGCCAGACGATCGAAGACGCGCGCGCGCGCGCGTACGACGCGATCGCGGCGCTGAAGAAACGCTTTCCGCCCGGCACGCCGCTCGCGTACCGCTCCGACATCGCGCGGCTGTGACCGCGCTGCGCGAGCTCGCGTCGCGTCCCGCGCGCACCATCTTGACGGTCGCCGGGATCGCGATCGGGATCCTGGCGCTGACCGTCGTCGGCTCGCTCGCGGAGCGCTTGCACCAGATCGTCGCGCGCTCGACCGCGCTGAACGGCAACGTGGTCTTCGCAACGATTCGGCGTTCCGCGTTGATCGCGCCGGACGCGCGCCGCACGATCGAGTCGGCGTACCGCAAGCTCAGCGCGCTCGACGGCGTGCGCGCCGCGGTGCCCGAGGTGATCCTGCCGTACGAAAGCGGCAGCGCGAACGCGCGGTTCGGGCCTCCCTCGCTGGTGTTCGGCTTTCCCGACGACGCGCGCGCGGTGCGCGGCGACTTCTTCGTCATCGCGCGCGGGCGCGCGGCGGCGCGCGGGGAGCGGCGCGTCGCGCTGATCGGCCCCGATTTCGCCGCCGCCGAGCACGTCGGGCTCGGCGACGTGATCGCGCTGCAGGGCAACTCGTTCGTCGTCGTCGGCCAGCTCGACAAGACGTACACGATCTTCGACGCCGCGGTCATCGTGCCGCTCACCGATGCGCAGGACTTGCTGCGCCAGGACGTGCCGCCCTCGAGCGATCCGCTGCCGCCGAATCCGGTCTCGGCGTTCTTCGTCCTCGCCAAGCCGGGCGCGGACGTCGGGCTGCTGGCGCGGCGGATCGGCTTGATCGACGGGCTCTCGGCACGCGATCCGCAGGAGGTCGCAAACGCGGTGCGCTCGACGCTCGGCATCTTCGACGCGATCGTGTTCGGCGCGGCGCTCGTCGCGCTGCTGATCGGGGCGTTCTCCGTCGTCAACACGATGACGATCGCGGTCACCGAGCGGACCCGCGAGATCGGGATTCGCAAGGCGATCGGCGCAACCGACGCCGACGTTTTGCTGACGTTCGTCGGTGAGGCGGCGACGATCGGCGCGCTCGGCGGCTTGGCCGGAATCGTTCTCGGGCTCGTCGTCGTCGGCGCGATCGACGCGCGCAGCGCTGCCGGCGGCAACCTGCAGCTCTTCGCGATCTCGCCGCGCGTCGCGCTGGGCGCGTTTGCGTTCGCCGTCGCGCTGAGCGCGCTCGCCGGGTTCGTGCCGGCGCTCGCCGCGGCGCGGCTGCTTCCTACCGTCGCGCTGCGCCGCGCATGATGCAGGCACGCGAGCCTGATGCCGACACCACGGAAACGATCGTCGACGTGCGCGACGTGGTCAAGATTCACGCGCCCGGAACGCCGACCGAAGTGCGTGCGCTCGACGGCGTCACGTTTGCCGTCCGCGCGGGCGAGTACGTCGCGATCGTCGGCGAGAGCGGGAGCGGAAAGACGACGCTGATGCACGTCCTGGGCGGACTCGACCGGCCGACCTCGGGCGACGTCGTCGTCGAGGGCCGTTCGCTCGCGCGCACCTCGCGCCGGCAGCTGGCCGCGATCCGCGCCCGCGCAATCGGCTTCGTCTTTCAAGGCTTCAATTTGCTGCCGAACCTGGACGCGCGCGAGAACGTCGCGCTCGCCGCGCGCTACGCGCGCCGCGGTGGCAACGAGGCCGCCTCGCGCGCCGAGCGCGTGCTGCGTGAGGTCGGCCTGGGAGACCGCATGCACCACCGTCCCTCGGCGCTCTCCGGCGGACAGCAGCAGCGCGTCGCGATCGCGCGCGCGCTGGTCAACGAGCCCGCATTGCTGCTCGCCGACGAGCCGACCGGCGAGCTCGACTCGCGCACGGCCGAGACGGTCCTGGAGCTGCTGAGCGCGCTGAACGCGCGCGGGCAGACGCTGCTCGTCGTGACCCACAGCGAAGCCGTCTACCGCCGCGCGCGGCGGGTGATCCGGCTCGCCGACGGCAAGATCGTCGCGGACGATGCGGCGTAGCGCGCTCCTCGCGTCGCTTGCCGTTCTGGCCGCGTGCGCACGCCGTCCCGCCGCCGCGCCGCAGGCGCGCCCGACGCCGGGTCGGCCGGTGCGAATCGTCGCGCTCGGCGACTCGCTCGCGTTCGGTACCGGCGCCTCCGCGCCGCGCAAAGGCTTCGTTTTTCAAGCCTTTCTGCTCGTTCTCGAGCGGCATCCTGGCAGCCGGATCGATAATTACGCGATCCCGGGTTCGGTAGCGGCCGACGTGTTGCGCGTGCAGGTGCCGCGGCTGGCACACGCGCGCGCCGACGCGATCGTCGTTTGTGCCGGCGGCAACGACGTCGTGCACCGCAACCCGCCGGCCGCGTTCGCGGCGACGTACGCGCGCTTGGTCGCGCGCGTGCGCGCATTGCAGCCGCGCGCTGCGATCGTGTGCTGCGGCATCCCCGACGTCGGCTTGAGCCCGCTCTTCACCGGCGCCGACCACGACGAGGTTGCCGGACTCTCGCGCACCGACGACGCCGCCGTCCGCGCGATCGCGCTCCGCAACGGTGCTGCGTTCGCCGACTTGTACGCGGTGACACGTCCGCACGGCTCGATCATCCGCTACCTCTCCGACGACCGCTTCCACCCCTCCGACGCCGGTCACGCGGCCCTAGCCGCGGTGCTCGTGCCCGTGCTGCTGCGCGCGCTGCGCTAAACGCCGAGCGTCTTGCGGCCGGCGGTGTTCGGCGTGAGGTAGACGCGCTCGTGCGCGTAGTCCAAGCCGACGGTGAAGTTCTTCAGGAGCTGTTGGCCCATCACCCCGTCGACGTCGTTCGAGTACGTCTGCTGCCCGATCACCCGGTTCCCGATCACGCTGCGAAAGTCGAAGCCGCCGATCACCAGGTGGCGCACGACGACGAGCTTGGTCGCGAACAGCCCGCCGACGCCGGAGAGCGTCGTCCCGCCGGGGAAGACCGGCACGTCGACGTCGGGGACCGCATCCGGATTGCGGCGCGTGAAATAGTCGAAGATCAAGAAGTTTCCTTCACCGCCGGTGTCGAGCATGAAGCGCTCGGCGAGCGTGCCGTCGAGCGTGACGGTCGCCAGCGGGACGCCCCGGCCCAGCCGGATCTCGAGCGCTCGCGTGAGCGGATCGTTCGGCGGCGCGTAGCTGGCAGCGGGGACGGCGGTCACGCGCTCGTGCTCGTAGTCGATCGTCACGCCGAGCTGCGCCAGGAAGTCGAAGCCCAGGACGCCGGCGACCTTCACGCGCGGCGTGCGCGCGAAGTTTAGCGGAATGATCCCCGCCGCGACGTCGCGCAGCACCAGCGGCCCCACCCGCATCTCCGGCACGATCGTCCGCGCGAAGGTCGTGCGCGCCGCGACGACGTGCGAGTGCTCGCCGTACGCTTTCAGCCCGAGCGCGCGCACGAGCTCGGTGTCGAGCACGATCCCGGAGGCGCCGCTGTCGAGGATGAAGTCGGCGCCGCGCCCGCCCACCGTCACGCGCACGAAGATGTGGCGGCCGAACGACGCCGGCAAAGCGACCGGCGCCGTGCCGTCCGGAAAGGTGACCAGCGTGCGGCGGCTGGGCGGCCGCGCCAGCTCCGCTTCGCTCACCGGACCCGGAGCGTATTCGGTCACGCGCGCGTCGCTGGTCGTCTGCTCGGCGGCGTCGATCACGTGCCAACGGTGCGCGAACACGCGTCCTTGATCGTCGCGCACGTCGTCATAGGTCGTCGTCACCGTCCCCGTCGCGCCGATCCGCTCGTGCCGCAGCACGTGCCACGTCGCCGCGTCGATGTAGTCCTTGCGCCCCCAGCCCTTCGCGTTCAGCGACGCGACGATCAGCGCCCCGTCCGGGCTCCGGCTGACGGTCGTCGCGAGCCGCTCCGGCAGCGCGTTCCCCGGATCGTCGGTGTCGTCGACCGTGATGCCGTTTTCGGTCTGGCGCCAGTGCTTGCCGCCGACGGCGCCGCTCTCGGCATGAAACGGCCCGCTCTCGTCGATCGTCCGCACGTCATCGCCGCGCACCAGCTCGCGCACCGTCGTCGTCGTCCCGTCCGACGAGGTGATCTGCACGGTTTCGCGATACGCGTTCGGCGCGTGCTCGGCGGCCCGCACGTTCGCGCGAATCGTAGTGGCGGGCGGCAGCTCGTCGGCGGCGCGAACGGCGCCCGGCGCGGCGATGAGCAGCGCCGCGGCAAGCGACGCCGCGAGAGCCGCTGCGCGCTTCACGGCGCGGCGGTCGGCGCCGGTGACGGTTTCGCGGCCGGCGGCGGCGCGCTCGGCGCGGGTGCCGGCGTCGTCTTGCGCGTGCGCGAGTTCGGCACGAGCACGACGCGCGAGTTCGCGTAGTCGAGGTACACGTCGAACACGTTCAGCGCCCAGGCGCCGACGAGGCCGTCGGCCTCCTCGCCTTCGAACGCCTGCTGATTGCCGGTCATGACGAACGCCAGCCAATCCGGAAACTGCACCTGGCCGATGTGCAGCTTCTGGATCAGCACCGGCCGCATCAGAAGCCGGCCGCCGACGCCGTTGGCGGACACGATGTTGAAGGTGCGGCTCAGGATCTTCTTCGGGCTGTGATCCTCGACCGCGGCGGGGTGCTTGCTGGCGAAGCCGGAGAACACGACGACGTCGTCCGCACCGGTGTCCAGCACGAACCGGTCTCCGAACGCGTCGTTCACCGTCATCCCGATCATGGGAACGTTGTCGTCGAGCGCCGCGTCGAGCACGAACGCGTTCTCGGGCACGTGAAACGACTCGCTCGGGATCGCGTCGACCGTTCCGTGAACGTAGTCGATCTTCACGACGCAGCCGGCGATGAAGTCGTAGCCGAGCAGCCCCACGACGCGCGTGCGCTCGTCGTTCTCGAACGAGAACGGCAGCGCTTCGACGATCACGTCGTTCATCGTGACTTGCCCGATCTCGATTTTCGGCACGACGGCGTACCCGCTGGTGAAGGATCCCGCGACGGTCGTGCTCCAGCGCCCGTACCGCTTCAGGTTCAGCTCGCGCACGACGTCGCGGTTGAGGACAATGCTGCTCGAGCCTGAGTCGAGCTGAAAGTCGAGCCCGCGGCCGTTCACCGTCAGCCGCACGATGATCCGGCCCCACGGGTCGACGCGGGCGGGCAGCCGCACCGACGAGACGCCGGCCGGCATGACCACCGGCAGCCGGCGGCTGCCCGGAATCGCCAGTTCCGCGTCTTGGACCGGCGTTCCGATCTGCAGGCTCGTCGTCGTCCACACTTTGTCGTTCTCGGGATGCCCGTCGCTCAGCGTTATGCGGAACGGCAGCGACACGCCGTTCTGCGTGCGGTAGTCTTCGTACGTCGTGACGACCAGCTTGCCGAGATACGCCGTCTCGCGGCGCACGAGATAGAACGAGGTCGCGTCGTAGAACCGCCGCTCCTCGCGGCCGTCGGCCGGCGCGACGCGCACGACGTAGACGTCGGCCGGCGCACGCAGCCGCCCGAGCAGCTTCACGTCGTCGCCCGGATCGGGTTTGTCGAGCGCGCGCACGTTGGCTTCGGCGCGCTTGTGGATGCCGCGCTTGAGCAGCGTGTAGCCGTTCTCGTTCGTCTCCCAGAGCTGGTCCTTGTAGCGTCCTTCGGCGGTGAGAAACGGGCCCATCGTCATGTCGATCCGGTAGTCGTCGCCGCGCCACACCTCGCGCTCCGTGCCGTCGAGCCCGCCGTCGTGGAAGACGTACGCCACGCGCAGCGTGCGCGCGCTCTCGTCCTCGATCCGTCCTTCGGCGCGCTTCGAGGCGTCGAGGACGTCCTTCAAGGTCGTGGACGTCGTTTCGTACGCCGTCGGCCACGCGCGCGGATCGGGCGCGGGCGCCTTCGCGGGCGCGGCGGCGAACGAAGCCGGCGCAACGACAGCGAGCTGCGCGGACAGGAAAAGCAGCGCCGCCGAAAGGCGCCACAGCCGAGTCGCCATGCGCCGACGTTCCGCGCCCCGGGCAGGACGCCTTTAGAGCAGCGCCAGCTGTGCGCCCGAGCGGTCGCGTGGAAGCGAACGATGCCGCTCAAAATGCGTCGCGCGGCAGGCGGCATGGAAGCGCTGCGCGACCTCGCGGACGTAGGGCGACTCGGCGTAGCGGCCGCGGCGGAAGATCCGCTGGTAGCGCTCGATCAGCTCCGGACGCGAGGCCGCCAGGAAGGCGAAGTACGCGTCGCGCGTGATGGCGCCGAGGTTCAGCGCGCTGTGCCAGACGTGCGAGGCGCCCGCCTCCGCCGCCGCGCGCACCACCGCCGCCAGCGAATCGGCGCCATCGGTCAGCTCGGGCAGCACCGGCGCGACGGCGACTCCGACCCGTACGCCGGCGTCGGCGAGCGCGCGCACCGCGCGCAGGCGCTGGCGCGGCGGCGCGACCGTCGGCTCGATCTGGCGCGCGAGCGCTTCGTCGAGCGTCGCGATGCTGACTGCGACGCCGACCTCGGCGCGCCTTGCGCACTCCGCGAGCAGGTCGAGATCGCGCACGATCAGCGGCGAGCGCGTCGTGACGTGGAACGGCGCGCGCGCGTCGCGCAATACCGCGAGCACGCCGCGCATCAAGCGATACCGTCCTTCCAGCGCTTGATACGGATCGGTCGCCGTGCCGATCGCGATCTCTTCGCCGCGGTACGCGCGCGAGGCCAAGTCGGCGCGCAGCACGGTCGCGACGTTCAGCTTGACGGTGAGCTGCGAGCCCCACTGCGCCACCCCGTCGAGCTCGCGGTACGCGTGCGTCCCGCGCGCATAGCAGAAGACGCACTGATGAATGCAGCCGGTGAACGGGTTCAGCGACCAAGTGAACCCCATCCCGCGCACGCGGTTGAGCGCGCTCTTCGCCGCTGTCTCCCCGACTCGGATCTCTCCTGGCCGCCGCGCGACCGGTAGCCCAGTCATCGAACATATGTTCGGAATGCCGAAGGCAGCCCCTCCGGACTCGGAGCCACCGAAGCAACAGCGCTTAGGTACACAGGTCTGTCTACCGGGCGTTCCGCAGCGTGCAGTCATGGAACGCAAATCGCAGCTCGGCTGGGTGCTCGCCGCGGGCGCGCTCGTCATGTCCGCGGCGCTCGGCATCCGGCAGACCTTCGGGCTCTTTCTGCCGCCGATCGGCGCGGCGCACGCCGTCTCGCTGCCGCTCCTCGCCTTCGCGCTGGCGCTGCAGAACCTGATGTGGGGGATCGGACAGCCGTTCGCGGGCGCGCTCTCCGACCGCTACGGCCCGGGGCGCGTGGTGGCCGCCGGAGCGCTGCTCTACGCCGTCGGCCTGGCCGGGGTCGCGCTGTACCCGGGGACGCCGAGCGTGCTGCTCGGCTTCGGCATCCTGATCGGGCTTGGCCAGAGCGGGATGACGTTCGCCGTCGTCATCTCGGCGGTGAGCCGAGCGGCTTCGGACGCGCAGCGCGCGACCGCCGTCGCGCTCGCGGCGGCGGGCGGCTCGCTCGGGCAAGTGGCGCTCGTCCCGGTCGCGCAGTCGGTGATCGGCTTCGGCGGCTGGCAGCGCGCGCTGGTCGTCCTCGCGCTCGTCGTGATCGTCGCCGCGCCGCTCGGCTTCGTCCTCTCGCGCGGACGCGCGCCCGGTGCGAACGCAGCGGCGGCGCCCTCGAGCGCGTCGTGGCCGGCGATCTGGCGCGCGCTGCGCGATCCGAACTATTTGTTCGTGACGGCCGGCTTCTTCGCGTGCGGGTTCCAGCTGGCGTTCATCACGATCCACCTACCGACGTACTTGAGCATGTGCCACATCGGCGCGAACGTCAGCGCCGCGTCGCTCGCGACGATCGGTTTCTTCAACATCGTCGGCAGCTTCGGCTTCGGCAAGCTGATGGACCGCTATGCGCCGCAGTATCTGCTCGCGGTGCTGTACTCGATCCGCGCGACGGCCGCCCTCGCGTTCATCGCGAGCCCGCCGACCGCGGTGACGACGCTCGCGTTCGCCGTCGTGATGGGACTGACGTGGCTCGGCACCGTCCCGCTGACGAACGGCGTCGTGGCGCGATTGTTCGGCCTCGGCAACCTGGGCGCGCTCTTCGGCGTCGCGTTCCTGAGCCACCAAGTCGGCGCGTTCCTCGGCGCCTGGCTCGGCGGCGTCTCGCTGCAGCTGACGGGCTCGTACCAAACGCTGTGGGTCGCGACGGTCGTCGTCGGCTTCACCGCCGCCGCGCTGAACCTCCCGATTCGCTACCGCGCGCCGGAACCGGTCGCCGCATGAGCCGCGCGGAAAGCCTGGCGGTCGCGGTCGTCTTCGCCGCAGGGCTCGCATCAACAATGTTTGCCGCGCGCGCCGGCAACGGCACGCCGATCGCGTTCGACGGCACGGTGCGCGCCCGCCACGTCCCCGCCGTAACGCTGATCGACGACCGCGGTGCCCCGCTGCGCCTCAACGCACCGGCTCACGGCGCGATCATCGTCCTCGGCTACACGCGCTGCACGGACCAGTGCCCGCTCACGCTCGCAAAAGTCGCGGCCGCCTTGCGCCCATTCGACGCGCGCACCCGCCCGCAAGCGGTCCTCGTCACCGTCGACCCCGCGCATGACGATCCCGCCAAACTGCACGACTTTCTCGGCGCATGGAACAACGCGATCACCGGCGCGACCGGCGAGCCCGCGACGCTCGCGAAACTCTACCTCGCGCTAGGCGCCGGCGACGGCCGTTCGTCGCCGCGCGATCACGACACGCGCGTATTCGTGATCGACCGCAACGGCGACGTCCGCAACGAGCTCGCCCCCAACGTCTCTCCGACGACGATCGCTTCAGCAGCCCGTTCGCTGACCGGTTCGGATTAGTTGCCGGTGTGGGCATCCGGTTAATCGAGATTTTAGGCGCATTTGCGCCTGCGAGATGCCGTTTGCGGTTTTTTGGCTGTGGAGGCCAGGCGATTCGCGGTTTCGCCGGCTGCCTCTGCACTCCGCGGAATCAAAGCTCTGTATGCTTCGAAGAATCGGTCGCGCTGAGCCGGCTTATTCCGTGGAACGAGCGCGGGCACGAAGTCGTAGCCCAATGCTTCAGCAATCATAACAAGTCGCGCCAGAGTCGCCTTTCTCAAACCGCCGTGGAGGTCTCGCGAAATTTGAGGCGGCTTCGCATCGAGACGCCTGGCTAGTTCCGCGGCGCTAATATGCTGAGCTGCCATAATTGACTGTACGATTTGTTCGATGTCGGCGGCCTTGGTGAGTTCCTCGATACGTGCTGCCCGGCCAGGGTCACGCATGGTACGTTCAAGAAGCGTCGTTCCGCCTCTCTTCTTTCGTGCCTCAATTGCGCTCATAATACGTACCGTCTTTCACTGTGCTCAGATAGAATTCCCGACTCTTAATTGTTTGCTTTACCACGCGATCGCCGGCCTTATCGCGCTGCTGGCTCTCTTTAAGGTAGTGTTTGCACACGATCCAAGTCGGCCCACTTTCTTCACGAAACGCCGTGAAGCGGTGTTTCCCTGCCTTGATCGCCACCACCAATGGATCTGCGTGTTCCTGGTTGACTCGTGACTGTGCGGGCCGGCTGCCGGGCTCGACGTTGCCCCAATGACGAACACTCGCTAAAAAGTCGTCCTGACTACTTGCGGGCAGGGAGTCATAGGCGTCTAACCCCGGCATGCTGCCGTTGGCGTCCCAAAACCACTCGAAGCTCCGGTAAGGCCCGTCGTGAATTGAAAGATCCGCCTCCGTTCGGGTCCGATTTGCCACGCAATGATAGTAACATATATGTTAATGGACTGCAAGGCGGGGTGCGGGCGCTTCGGGAAGTTGCCCGACCGCCACGCGCTCAGTATCTCATCGCAATTGCCGAACTCCATCCGGCGCCACGGCGCGCTGGGCATACGTCGACGCCATCGTCCTCGTTTTTCGACATCGTTACCGTGGTCCGCCAGCCCGCTAAAAGCCCGTCCACGTTGATAAGTTCGCCACCGACAAGTGGCGCTCTCTCGTCGGGACTGGCGAGTTTTCGCCAGCCCGAGAGCGGTCGTCCCAGGTTTCCTCGGATTGTCGGAGAGATGCCTTGGTACTTTCGCCGGAGCTTCGGGCGGGGTCCAGTCCGTCTGAACTTATCGCGTCGCGGCGTAGGAGTATCCGTCGGCATGCGCGGATTCCGGTTCGGCACGGGTCCGCGAGGTGCGTACGTTCGTGCCGGCCGCGGCGGCTTTTATTATCAGCAATATTTCGCGCGGCGCGACCAGATGCTGCGGCACGCCGTCGGCGTCGTCGCCTCGTCCGATTTCACGGCCGCCCACTGAGCCGATCCTTCTCGGCACGCCGGTGGAGTTTGTCGGCGAGAGTGATACGTCGCCTGACAGTTACATCGCGGAAATAAATCGGCGAAGAGCTGCTTTTCGTTGGAGCACCTTGATCTTCGTCGTTGCGTCATTATTCCTTGCGATCCTCGCGAGCACGGGCGTTCGGAACCTATGGTACGTACTTCCAATGGTGGCCCTCATCGCAGGGTTTTCGCTGCGACATCGTGAGAGCCGCGATCGTGCGATTATCCTGACCTACGAGCTTGAAGGTGACGAGGCGAAGAAGTATGAGTTCATGTGCGAAGCGTTTCGTACGGCGAACGCGTCGGCAATGATATGGCGCGTCGCCACGGAGCTTGCCGTCGAAGCGCGTCGGCATGGAGAGCAACGAACCTCATAACGCGGACGCCAACGCGAATCGGGTTCGGCGCCGGCGCGGAAATCCGCACGAACGTCACGCCTCCGGTACTTCCCCTGAGATCCGCAAAGTTATTTTTCTTGCCCGACGAGATCGTTCTGCTAACGCGACCTCGCGTGTCGGCGATCCCGTACAGCGAGCTACGCCTTGCGGTGAACGAGATTAATTTCCGCGAGAGCGGTCCGGTGCCGGCTGATGCGACGCTCGTCGGAACGACGTGGCTATTTGTCAACAAAAATGGATCGCCCGATCGTCGGTTTCGCAACAACCGGCAAATTCCAGTCGTAGCATATTCCGAGTTGACAGTGCAGCACTCGGCGTTCGCGTTCGTGTTACAGTTCTCTAAGCGGCAGGTTGCGGCTCGCGTCGCCGCGACGCTAAAGTTACTCGGTGAAGCGTAAGTGCGCGACCCGGCCGACTGATGTTGCGTCGTCGATTGCTTCGGCGCTGCGCTGGCTGACCGTCGGATTAGTTACCCGTGCGGACGAAGGTGTCCCAGTACCAGACGCCCCAGACGCCCATCAGGCAGGACCAGGCGATCAGCCCGATGAGCCAGCCCGGTGTTTTTGCGCGGTCGCGCAGGGCCATCGCCATCAGGACCAGCGCGAACGGTTCGAAGTCGAGCGCGTGGCGCATGCCGAACTGCACCCAGCCGTTCAGGTAGTAGAACATCGACGGCGCCACGACCAGCAGGATGGTGATCCACAGCGCCCAGGTGACGCGATTGCGCGGCGCCAGGAACGCGAAGACGAGCGCGGGGCTGGTGAACGTCAGCGCGATCCCTTTCGTGTCGATCTTGAAGATCGGCCAGAGCGCTTGCTGGCGCCATTCGACCACCACCGGGCCCTGGAAGAGATACGACCAAAACTCGTACGGAAAGTACGAGAGCCGGAACGGGCTGCCTTCGGGCTGGCCCCACGGGTCTTGGCGGTAGAACATCGTGTACCCGATGTCGCGCCAGGTTCCGTACTGCGCGACGTTGCGCGCAATCCACAGCGAAAAGCCGAGCAGCACCACGCCGGCGTAATCGATCAGCCGCCGTCTGCGCTCTTCGGTCGTCGCGTCGTTCCACAGCAAGAACGCGTATAGCGGGAGCGCCATGACCATCGTGAAGCGCGACCCGAACGCGAGCACCGCCCAGATCGCAAGCGCCCAGCCGCGCTTCTTCCCGAACGCTTCGTCGAGCGCGAGGAACGTGAACGCCACCGCCGAGGTGTGGCTGATGAACCACACGTCGCCGAGCATCGAGCACCACCACAGGTCGGTCCCCGCGAACAAGAAGATGATCAGCAGCGCCGTGCGCGGCTCGTTCAAACCAAGCCGCCGCAGCAGTCGCCACGCCGCCACCAGCGCGATCAGGCACAACACGATCGCTTCGAACGTCTGGTTCGCGTCGAGGTGGTGAACGGCGGTCTGCGGGATCGCGAGCAGTCCGGGCACCGGCCCTTCAATGATCCAGTTGCGGCCGTTGTACGCGAGCGAGTCGATCGTCGTGTCGTGGCGGTCGACCCAGAGATGGCCGTGCAGGATCGCGTCGGCCAGCAGCACATCGTTGTTGTACGGCGTCGACCGGCCGTGGTACGAGACGCCGAGCGCCACCAGGATCGCCAGGATGAGCGCTGCCGTGACCGGGTGCGAAAAGGGAAGCCGGCGCAAAGCGGTCCGCATACCGGCGCGTCCGTTCGGCCGAATGCAACTCTGGCCCCGCCGCGCGGATAGAAGGGAAGGCGATGTACCAGCCACGCTCGCCCTACGGCCGCCCGGTCTACGGGGCTTCCTACGCACCCGCCGTCAGCACCCCGGGCCTCCTGGGCCAGGTGCTGGGGATCACCGGCGCCGGCTTCGTCATCACCGCGGCGGCGGCGTACGTCTTCCGCGGGGTTCCGTACGGCGCGGGCTTGATCGCCCTGATCGCCGGTTTCATCCTGCTCTTCGTCATGGGCGCGGTTCGCAACAACCAGCCGATCGCGCTGCTGCTGTTCTACGCGTTCACGTTCCTCGAAGGGATCGGGATCGCGCCGGTGGTCAACCGCTACGCGACCGCGATCGGCCCCGACGTCGTCGTCAACGCCGCCGCGACGACCGGTTTCGGGATGCTCGTGCTGGGCGGCGTCGCGTTCGTTTTCTCCGTCGACTGGCGGCGGTTCAGCGGGCTCGCGTTCGGCTTGCTGATCGCGCTGATCGTCGTCGGCATCATCTCTGCGTTCACCCGGTTTATCCACCCCGACGTCTACTCGTGGATGGTGCTCGGCGTCTTCACGCTGCTCACGCTGATCGACTTCAGCCGCATCCGCGCGGGCGGCGGCGGCGCGACGCCGGTCGAGCTCGCGATCGCGATCTACCTCGACGCGATCAACATCTTCCTCGCCTTGCTCGAGCTCTTCGGCTCGCGCTCCCGCCGCGACTGAACCGAAACCGGAACGCCGCTGCCGCGGCGGGCTGAATCGGCCGACCCACGGCGAAGACTAGGGTCAATGGCGCGGGCGTACGACGAGGAAGCGGTCCAGCCGGCCGGCGACGTCCTGCACGAGGCGTGCGGGATCACGGGAATCTACTCGCCGGGCGACGACGTCGCCCGGCTCGCTTATTTCGGGCTCTACGCGCTGCAGCACAGGGGCCAGGAGAGCGCCGGGCTGGCCGTCGGCGACGGGGTCGCGATCGACAGCCACCGCGAGATGGGCCTGATCACCGGCGTCTTCGACGAGGAGATCCTCGGGCGGCTGCGCGGCAGCGTCGCGATCGGCCACACGCGCTATTCGACGACCGGCAGCTCGGCCGTCGTCAACGCGCAGCCGTTCGTCGAAGCCTCGAACCTCGGGCCGTTCGCCTTCGCGCACAACGGCAACCTCACCAACACCGACGAGCTCGCCGCGCTGCTCCCGGAAAACGTCCGCCTCACCGCAACGTCCGACTCGGAGATTCTCGCGAAGACGATAGCGCTCGCGAGCGGCTCGACCTGGAGCGAGAAGATCAAAGCCGCGATGCGGATCGCCGAAGGCGCGTACTCCGTCGTGCTGCTCACCGCCGACGCGGTGTACGGGTTCCGCGATCCGTGGGGCGTGCGGCCGCTGTGCGTCGGCACGTACGGCGACCGCGGCTACATGATCGCCTCTGAGTCGTGCGCGCTCGCGACCGTCGGCGCGCACTACTTGCGCGAGATCGAAGCCGGCGAAGTGGTCTGCGTCGACCGGCGCGGAATTCGCAGCGAGCACACCGAGGTGCGCAAGCCGGCCTCGTTGTGCATGTTCGAGTACATCTACTTCGCGCGCCCCGACAGCGTGCTCAGCGGCCGTTCGATCTACATGGCGCGCTACGAGATGGGGCGCGCGCTCGCGCGCGAGCACGCGGCCGACGCCGACGTGGTGATGGCGATCCCCGACAGCGCGATTCCCGGCGGGATCGGCTACGCCGCCGAGAGCGGGCTGCCGTACGTCGAGGGGCTCATCAAGAACCGCTACATCGGGCGCACCTTCATCAGCCCCGACCAGAAGCTGCGCAGCCAGGGCGTGCAGCTCAAGTTCAATCCGATCGTCGAGAACCTGCGCGGGCAGCGCGTCGTCGTCGTCGACGACTCGATCGTGCGCGGCACGACGACGCCGCGCATCGTCAAGCTGCTGCGCGACGCCGGTGCGCGCGAAGTTCATTTGCGCATCACCTCGCCGCCGATCCAGCATCCCTGCTATCTCGGCGTCGACATGGCGACTTACGCCGAGCTGATCGCCGCGAACCTGACCGTGCCCGAGATCTGCGAGCGCATCGGCGCCGATTCGCTCGGCTTCTTGAGCATCGAGAGCCTGGTCGAGTCGACCAGCCGCGACCGCCGCGACTTCTGCCTGGGCTGTCTGAACGGAAAGTACCCGAGCCGGCCGGGCTACTCGCACGGCGGCCTCCAGGCGGACCGCCAGCCGGCGCTCAAGGCCTGAATCCGGCGGTCGGCTCTGCCGACAACCGAAGCATGACGCTTTCCGCGCTGCGCGTTTTCGCGCGGCAGGTTCACTTCATCGAAGACGGCGCGACGGTCGTCGAGCGCGCGGTCGAGGTCGTCCAGGGCGCGACCGGCGCGGCGTGGGTCGGCGCGTACACGGCCAGTCCGGACGGCTCGCTGATGCTGGCCGCGGCGGCCGGCGAGGTCCCGTTCGGGTCGCCCGAGGCCGTCGACGTCGACGATCCGATGCTGGTCGCGCTGCGCGCGGAGCGCGGGCCGGTCGACGCTCCCGAGGACTCGGTCCTTCCGGGGACGCTGGCGCTGCCGTTCATGGCCGCCGGCCGCGTCACGGGGCTGCTCGCCGTCGGCGCGCCGCGCCGCCCGTACGCCGCGGACTACCGCGAGACGCTGCGCTCGGTCGCGTTCAACGTCGGCCTAGCGCTGGAAGTCCTCCAGGTGCGCGGGCTGCGGGCGCAGGTCGAGGAGTGGCGCGAGCGCACCGAATGGGCCGAGCAGGAGCTGGCGACGCTCCACCGGCTGCTGGACCGCATGCAACACGGCCCGCGCGAGGCGCAGCCGCTCTAAGCCGCGCGGCGGCGCCGCACGCCGTCAGGGCGTGCCGGGCTCGGATGCGGCCGGTGGATCGCTCGCCGGAAACGACTCCGCGACCGCTTCGTCGTAGGCGTCGAGCCCCATATCTTCACCGCGGGCGAGGTTGTACTCGCTCGGGCGGTCGGGATCGCTCGGATCGCCGACCGGGGCGCCGGGATCTTGCTGCGGTTGATCCGGGTCGGGGACGACCGGCTCTTGCGGGTTCATCGCCTGCCTGTCGTACCCCGACGCCGGGCGCTCACACTGCGGCCGCTGCGGCCGGCTTGGCGACGGCGCCGTTCGTCGGGACGCCGTTCTTCGCGAGGTCTTCGACGATGTTCACGAACGCGCGGACCGGCGTTCCGGTCGGGCCTTTCGCCATGAACGACGATTCGCCGTCGAGGTACGCGGTGCCGGCGACGTCGAGGTGAATCCACGGCTTGTCGTCGACGAAGTGCTTGAGGAACGTGCCCGCCGTCTCGGCACCGGCAGGACGTCCGCCGGTGTTCTTCAGATCGGCGATGTCGCTCTTGATCTGCTGGTCGTAGTCCGGGAAGAGCGGCAGGCGCCAGTAGCGCTCGCCGACGTCCGCCACGACGCTGAGAAAGCGCTCCGCGAACGCGTCGTCGTTCGACATTACGCCGCTCGCAGCGTGGCCGAGCGCGATCACGCACGCGCCGGTCAGCGTCGCGGCGTCGACGATCTTCGTCGCGCCGAGCTCGCGCGCGTAGCACAGCGCGTCGGCGAGAATCAAACGGCCTTCGGCGTCGGTGTTGATCACCTCGATCGTCTTGCCGTTCATCGCGCGCAGGATGTCGCCCGGCTTCATCGCGCGGTGTCCCGGCAAGTTCTCCGACGAGGGAACCAGCCCGATCACGTTGAGCTTCGGGCGCAGCTTGCCGATCGCCCACAGCGCGGCGATCACGCCGGCGCCGCCCGACATGTCGTACTTCATCTCGTGCATGTTCTCGGCCGGCTTGATCGAGATGCCGCCGGAGTCGAACGTCAGGCCTTTGCCGACCAGCGCGAGCGTCTCGCTCGAGGACGGATCGCCTTTGTACGTCATCACGCTGAGCGTGGCGGGCTCGTCGGAGCCGCGCGAGACGCCGAGCAGCGAGCCCATCCCGAGCTTGAACATCCGCGCTTCGTCGAGCACGTCGAACTCGAGGCCGGCGTCGGCGGCGAGCTCCTTCGCGCGGTTCGCGAGATGCGTCGGCGTCATGTCGTTCGCCGGCGTGAGCGCCATCTTGCGCGCCGCGTTGACCGCTTCGCCGAGAATCGTGCCGCGCTGTACGCCGCTCTCGACCGCTTGCCGATCGTACGAGCCGGTGAGGATCGTGACGTCGGTCGTGACGACGGGCTTGTCGGGCTCGGTGCGGTAGAGCGTCGTGTCGAGCGTCGCGGCGATCGCGCCTTCGGCTGCGAACGACGCGCCGAGCGCGGCTTCGACGCCGGCGGGGAGCGCGATCGCGAGCGTCGTCGCGCCGCGCTTGCCGAGATGGCGGACCGCGGTGCCCGCGTACTTCGCGAGCGCGGCGGGGGTGAGCTTCTCGCGCTCGCCGAGCCCGACGGCCAGGACGCGCTTGAACGGCGCGCCGGGCGCGTGGATCAGCGCCGTCTCGTTCGGCTTGCCGGTGAGCTCGCCGCTCGCGAGCACGCCGGCGAGCTCGCCGCCGAGGACCTTGTCGACCTCGGCTGCGACGCCGTCGACGCCGCCGTTCGCGAAGACCGGAACGACGAGCGCGCCGGTCGCGACCGACGTCGCAGCGTCGTTCGAGACGTGGACCTGCATGGATTCCTCCGGATGGACAGAAGCGGTCGAACCGACCGTGATGGACAACCTGTTTGCGATTATGCGCGTTGCGCTTGAGGCCCTGTGAGCGACGCGTACGCCAAGGCCGGCGTCGACATCGCGGCGGGAAATCTGGCAGTTCAGCGGTACCGCGACGTGACGGCTGCTTGGACGCATCCGGATCAGCTCGGCTCGCTCGGTGGGTTCAGCGGGCTTTTCCGGCTCCCCGGTGACCCCAAGCGCGCCCTCGTCGGCTCGACCGACGGCGTCGGCACCAAGATCCTCATCGCCGCCGCGCTGCGCCGCTACGACTCGGTCGGCGCCGACCTCGTGAACCACTGCGTGAACGACATCCTGGTGACGGGTGCCGATCCGTTGTTCTTCCTCGACTACCTGGCGGTCGGGAAGCTCGATCCGGAGGTGGCGGCGGAAGTCGTCGCCGGCGTTCACCGCGCGTGCCGCGCGAACGGCTGCGCGCTGCTCGGCGGGGAGACGGCCGAGATGCCGGGCGTCTACCGGCCCGATCACTTCGACCTCGCCGGAACGATCGTCGGCATCGTCGGCTTGGACGAGGTTCCGGACCCGAACCGCGTCAACCCCGGCGACGCGATCGTCGGGCTGCCCGCGCTCGGCTTGCACACGAACGGCTACACGCTGGCGCGCGCGCTGATCGCGGAAGACGAGTACCTCGCGCCGTTCGGCGAGACGACGTTCGCGGACGCATTGCTGGCGCCGCACCCGTCGTATCTTGAACCGGTGCGCGCGATCCGCAAGGCCGCCGGCGTGAAATCGATGGCGCACATTACCGGCGGCGGATTGCTCGAGAACGTGCCGCGCACGCTGCCCGATCACGCGACCGCGGTCTTCGAGCAGACGCGCTGGAACGTGCCGCCGATCATGGCCGAGCTGGTGAAGCGCGGCAACCTCGAACACGACGAGCGCTACCGCACGCTGAACATGGGCGTCGGCTACACGCTGATCGTCTCGATGATGGAGGTCGACAAAGCGCTCCGCGCCGCGCCGGGCGCGCGCGTCGTCGGCTTCGTGCAGCCGCGGCGCGACGGCGACCCGCGCGTCGTCGTTCGTCCCGCGCGCAGCTGACGCGGTGCCGGTCAACCTGCTGGCGGCGCTCGGCGAGGAGCGGTTCGGCCTCGCCGCGCTCGCGCGCGCGCACGACACCGCGGCGCGCGCGGGCTACGTGCTGCGCCGCATCGACGGATCCGACGACCAGCTCGCCGCGTGGATCGACTTTCATTTCCCCGGTTCGTGGTGGTCGTACGAAGCCGGCGCGGGGAGCGCGTGGATCGGTGAGCGCGACGGGCGGATCGCCGGATTTGCGGCGTTCGGCGCGCGCGGGTTGAAGTTTCGCTGGCTGCGCGCGTGGCGCGAACGCGCGGACGCCGGCGTGTTCGGACCGTTCGGCATTGCGGAAGCGCATCGCGGCAGCGGCCTCGGCGACGCGCTGCTCACGGCGGCGCTCTGCGGCTTGCGCGAGTCGGGGTATCGATTCGCGCTGATCCCCGCGGTCGGCGGCGATGCGCTGATCGCGATGTACGCGCACCGTACCGGCGCGACGGTGGCCGAAGAGATTTCGTACGAGACGGAGCGGTTTCGTGCGGTGATTCTGGCCTCTGGTGCTGGGACGAACGCGCGCAACGTCCTGGAGCGCGTGCGTGCGGGCGCGCTGTCTCTCGACGTTGCCGCGGTGATCGCGAACGACGCGCGGGCCGGCGCGCTCGACGCGGCGCGCGAGCACGGCGTCGAGGCGTCGGCCGTGGTATGGGAGCGCGCGCGAGAGACGCGTGCGGCGTACGACGCGCGGCTGATCGGCGCGGTCGCAAGCGCGCGGCCGCAGCTCGTGCTGTTGCTGGGCTGGATGCATCTGCTCCCGCCGGCGTTTCTGGCGCGCTTCCCGGAGACGCTCAACCTGCATCCTTCGTTTCTGCCGCTCGATCCGGCCGTCGACGAAGTCCTCGCGCCCGACGACACCGTGATCCCGGCGCTGCGCGGCGCGCACGCGCTGCGCGACGCGCTGCGCGCCGGCGTGCCGTGGACCGGCGCCAGCGTCCACTACGTCACCGAGGCGACGGACCGCGGCGCCGTGCTGGTCCGCATCCCGCTGCCGGTCGGCGAGGCGACGACGCCCGAAGCGCTCCGCGAGCGCGTCCGGCCGGCCGAATTCCTGGCCGTCGAGGCAGCGATTCGCCGCTGGAGCTTCGAACGATAGAAACATGGTGATGGACCGAGCGCCGAACCATCGTGCCGTGCTTGTATGGCCGTTGCGAGGTCGAATCGGGGGCCCCGCGCGCAGCGTGGGGGGCGCGGGTTCCGACGAGTCGGAACCCACGAACGAAGTTCGTCGCCGCTTCGCGGCGGGGTGCTTTGCACCCGAGCTTGGAGCGGAGCGCCGTTAGAATGGAAGACGACGGGCTGATGCGGTTGGCGGTCCCGGTCGGGCCGGAGGACCACGTGCGCGGGCCGGCGAGCGCGCCGGTGACGCTGGTCGAGTACGGCGACTTCGAGTGCCCGTACTGCGGCGTCGCATATCCTGTGGTCAAACAGCTGGAGAAGAAGTACGCCGGCAAGCTGCGGGTGGTGTTCCGGAGCTTTCCGCTCGAGCAGCACCCGCATGCGCAGAAAGCCGCCGAAGCCGGCGAGTTCGCCGCCGACCACGGCAAGTTCTGGGAGCTGCACGACCTGCTCTACGAGCACCAGCGCGCGCTCGATGAGCGCCACCTGCTGGGCTACGCGGAGACGCTCGGCCTCGAGGCCGGCGCGCTCGAGACGGCGTTGCGCGAGGAGACGTATGCGCCGATCGTCGCGGAGACGAAAGAGGGCGGCGAAGAGAGCGGGATCCCCGGAACGCCGGCGTTCTTTCTGAACGGCGTGCTCTTCGAAGACGAGCCGACGCCGGAAAACCTCTCGCACGCCGTCGACTATCTGCTGGAACACGGCACCTTTGCGTGAGCTGAGCGAGCCCGCGGCGGTATCCGAATCGCGCGTCGTCCTGGCCCGGGTCAGGCGCGCCGACGCCGACGAGCTGATCGCGCTGAACCGTGAGAGCGTCGACTATCACGAGCCGTGGGAGACCGCGTTCAAGGACCGCGCACATTTTGACCGCTGGTTCGAGCGCAGCATCACGGGCCGGCACGTCTCGCTGATCGCGCGCGAGCGCGCGACGAACGAGGTCGTCGGCGTGATCAACTTCAACGACGTCGTCATGGGCGCGCTGCGCGGCGCGTACTGCGGCTACTGGGGCTATCCGCGCACCGGCCGCCGCGGCTTGATGACCGAAGCGCTCCGCGCGGCGGTCCGCTTCGGCTTCGAAGAGCTCGGTCTGCACCGCATCGAAGCGAACATTCAGCCGGGCAACGCACGCTCGCTCGCCCTCGCCCGCCGCGCGGGGTTCACCAAGGAAGGCTTCTCGCCGCGCTACCTTTTCCTGAGCGGCGCGTGGCGCGATCACGAACGCTGGGCGATCCTCGCCGAGGATACGGAGGCGTTCTGACCCGGCGAGCACTTGTTTCGCTGAATCGGGAACATTTTGGCAGTACGGGCACCTCTTACGGGATATGATTCGACACGAGAGGACCGCCCACGCGCGCGGCCGGTTTAAGGCGCTGGTTGCGTCGGTCGTGCTTGCCGTCGTCGCGCTCGGCGCGGCGGCGGGTGCAGGCGCGAAGATCAACGACGGCGTGCACGTCTGGCTTTCAGGAGGCCGTGTCGCCGCGGAGTTCCACTCGGGGGTGCTGTTGCGCTGGCCGATGGCCGCCGATCTGCGCGCGGTCGCCGCGCATGCGACGTTTCCCGTCGTCTTCCCGGCCGGGATACCCGGCGGCAGCCGGACGGATCTGGTAACCGCCGCGCCGCTCGATCGCCCGAGTTTTATTGTGGTATTCTTCCACCACGGCGCTCGTTTCAAAGAAGGGTTCGCGTTGCTCGATCCGGCCGTCGTTTCGACGACCGACGCGTTGCCGAACGCTGCGACACAGATCGGGGCCAAAGCGAGCATAAGCTGGCGGCAAGGCGGCGAGATCATCGCCGTCCCGAGCGACGTCTCGGCGGCCGACCTCGCTCGGATCAAAGCCGCAACCGCCCGCCTTTCGCCGGCCCAGAGCCTGGCCGCGATCGAGGCGGCGGCGCCGTCGTTGCGTGTCATCGGCGTGACCGTTCGGCTCGAGATCGCCGAACGGTACGCCAGGTCCGACGGCCGCAGCGTCTTGGTCGGCGAGCAGTATCTCCCAACCGTATTACGTCTTGCGAGCGCTTCGAAGCCGCTTCTCGACAACCGCGTCGTCCGCTTTCGCAACTTCCGTCCCGTCAATCAGCGCATCATCCGCACAACGGACGAGCCGATCACCGAGATTGCGGTGCCTGCTGCGGGCGTCCGCGCGATCGCGGCGGTGTTGCGCGCGCCCGAGAACCGCACCGGCTGCCGCTGCGAGATCGTCTTCGATCCGCTCGACAGCGGAACGTACCAAATGTGGAAGATTCCGCTCGCTCCCTCGGGCAAAGTCACAAAGTACGTCGTCAACGCCTTGGCGTTCGCGGTGCGCGCGGAATGATAGCTTAGAACAGGCTGAGACGGACGTCGTGATTGTCCCCGTCCGAACGGGCACAACGCCAGCATGCGCAGCATAATTCTAGGACCAGCACTCGCTCTCTCGCTGGCAGCGACGGCGATCGCGCCGGCGCTCGCACAGGCAGTGCCCTCCGGTTCCTACCAGCAATCATGTCAGAACATCCGGATGCGCGGCGGACTTCTCACCGCGCGCTGCACCGGCCCGAACGGTCTCGTCCGCACGAGCATCGATCCGCGGACCTGTCGCGGCGGTGACATCGCGAACAACAACGGCCAGCTGGTGTGCAACGGCGGGACCAGCTACGGCAACGGCTACGGGAACGGTTACGGAAACGGAAACGGCCGCCATCACCATCGCGACAACGGCTACGGCAACGATGGTTATAACAGCGGTTACGGTCGAGGCGGCCGGTATGGCAACGGCAACGGCAACGGCTACGGAAACGTGCCGAGCGGTTCGTACCAGCAGAGCTGCACGAACGCCGTCATGCGCGGCGGGATCCTAACCGCCACGTGCCCCGGCAACGGCGGCTCGATGACGACCTCGATCGATCCGCGCAGCTGTCGCGGCGGCGACATCGCGAACGTCAACGGCCGGCTGCAGTGCCGCTAAGGCGCATCACGCGCTGAACCGCGGCTAGACGAACGACAGGTTGGGATCGGCGACCAGCGTGCGCGCATCAACGCACGCTGCGTCGCCGCGCCGTTCCGCAGCCGCCGCGATCATTGCGGCATTGTCGGTGCAGAACCGTGGCTCCGGAACGAACGCCGGAATACGGCGGCGCCGGCCGAGCGCGACGAACGCCGACTGCAGCGCGCTGTTCGCGGCGACGCCGCCGCTGAGCACGAGCGCGCGGTACTCGCGTGCGTCGAGCGCGCGCTCCACCCGGTCGATCAGCACATCCACGACCGCCGCCTGGAACGACGCGGCGACGTCCTCACGGCGCGCGTTCTTGCCCGCGTCGGAGTCGAGGAAGTAGCGCACCGACGTTTTCAGTCCGGAAAAGCTCAGGTCGAGCGTCCCCGGATCCGGACGGTGGCGCGGGAAGGCGATCGCTTTGGGATCGCCGTCGCGCGCGAGCGCGTCGAGCGCGGGTCCGCCCGGGAACGGAAGATCGAGCAGCCGCGCCGTTTTGTCGTAGGCTTCACCGGCGGCGTCGTCGCGCGTCTTGCCGATCACGCGCAGGTTCGTCGGCGAATGCACCTCGACGAGCTGCGAGTGGCCGCCGGAGACCAGCAGCGCGAGAAACGGGTACGGCGGCGGTTCGTCGCGCTCAAGGAATGCGGCGAAAATATGACCGTGCAAGTGGTTGACCGCATAGAGCGGGAGGCCGGTCGCGAACGCGAGCCCCTTCGCAGCGGCGACGCCGACGACGAGGCTGCCGATCAAGCCCGGCCCGGCGGTCACCGCGATCCCGTGGAGCTCGCCGAGGGGGACGCCGGCGCGGGTCAGCGCGTCGTCGACCGCCGCCGAGAGCAGAGCCGCGTGGCGGCGCGAGGCGATCTCGGGGACGATCCCACCGTACTTGGCGTGGAATTCGTCCTGGCTGGTCGAGACGTTCGAGAGCACGCGCACGCCGTCGCGGACGACCGCGGTCGCCGTGTCGTCGCAGGACGTCTCGATCCCGAGCAGCAGCACTTCCGATCAGACTCGTAGCGCGGCGCCGCCGGTTGCGGTACGGTGCTCAGGTGCGCGCCACGAGATCAAAATGCAACCGCCAGGTGACACGTTTTTCCGCCCCTCTAGGGCCGGCCCCGCGGATGTTCCAGCCGTTGCCGACACTCCTTGATGCCGGCTGCAATCCCGATTCGTTCGTAGAGCTCAAGCGCACGGGTCCACAATGGGTCGGCGTCACCTCCGCGCTTGTCGAGCAGCACAGCGTAGGCGCGCACGGCGTTCGCCAAATCCAAGGGTTTCGCGTCGTGAGTTCGGTACAGCTCAAGCGTCTCGCGGTAAACTTCCTCCGCCTCTTCAAGCGACCCCATCTCGCTCAGCACATCGGCGGCATGGCGCAATGCGTGAGCTTCACCAGCAGTGTCCCCAGCCATTCTGAATGCTTCGGAGGCGCGCCGGTAGTCAGCGAGAGATTCCTTCCGCAAGCCGCTGCGCCTCAGTTCGTACGCCTCTCGTTCTATCGCATATCCATCGTTTTGCATCGTCGTTCGCCTCTGCGTTACGAACCGGCTGAGCAGTGATGCCGCCCCGACCTCCGGCCGGCCGCGAGCTTGGGATGGGTTGATATTGCTCGATGAGCTCGGCCGGCGTCAAGCCGCCGAGAGCAGTTTGCCGCCGGCGGAGTTGTCGTCGACCGCCGGTTGCGGTACGGTGCTGACGTGCGGCCCCAACTGCGCTACCTGGCTGTCGCCGCGTGCGGCGGCAGCGCGTTCTTGGACATGTACGCGACGCAGCCGCTCTTGCCGGAACTGCGCGCCGAGTTCAACACGGGCGAGGCGGCGGTCGGCGGGACGATTTCGGTTCTGACGTTCGCCTGCGCGCTGGCCGCGCCGTTCGTCGGCCCGCTCGCCGACGCCGTTGGTCGCAAGCGCGTGATCGTCGGCGCGATCCTCGGGCTCGCCGCGGTGACGTTCGCCGCGGCGCACGCGCAGACGCTGCGCGAGCTGCTCGTCTGGCGATTCGTGCAAGGGTTGTTCATGCCGGCCGTGTTCGCCGTGACGCTGGCGTACATGGCCGAGGAGTTTCCGCCGTCGGTCGGCGGTCGCGCGGTCGCCGCGTACATTTCCGGCAACGTCTTGGGCGGATTTCTCGGGCGGTACGTGGCGGCGCTGGTGGCCGACCGCTGGGACTGGCACGCCGCGTTCGTCGTGCTCGGCGTTCTGAACTTGGTCGGTGCGGCGTTCGTGTGGTTCGCGCTGCCGCGCGCACGACGGTTCACGCGCCAGCGCTCGGCGCGCGATGCGTTCGGCGCGGTGGGAAAGTTCTTGCGCGATCCGCAGCTGCTCGCGACGTACGCGATCGGCGGGAGCGTGCTGTTCTCGCTGGTCGCCGCGTTCACGTTCGCGACCTACCATCTCGCCGCGCCGCCGTTCGGCCTGGGCACGGTCGCGCTCGGCAACGTGTTCTTCGTTTACCTGGTCGGCGTCGTGGCGACGCCGCTCGCGGGACGGCTGATCGACCGCGTCGGCCACCGCACCGCGCTGCTGTTCGCGATGGCGCTGAGCGCCGCGGGGATTCTCCTGACGCTGATTCCGACCGTTGTGACGATCGTCGCCGGCTTGGGCCTCATGTCGACCGGCGTGTTCGCCTCGCAAGCCGCGTCGCAAGGCTACATCGGCGTCGTCGCGCGCGAGCGCCGCTCGACCGCCGCGGCGCTCTACCTGACGTTCTACTACACCGCCGGCGGACTCGGCGCGGTGCTTCCCGCGGCGGTGTGGTCCCACGGCGGCTGGCCACCGACCGCGGCGCTGATTCTCGCAGTGCAAGTCTTCGGCGCCGCGCTCGCGGCGATCTTCTGGACGAAACCGGTGCGCGCCGATTCCGCCGGCATCAGCACGGTCGGCTAGCGCTCGCACCCGCGCAAGCGCGTTCTCTTACCGGCGCGACGCGACCCGTTTCGTCAGCTCTTCGGCGAACTGCTCGATCGTCTCGGTGCGCTTCGCCTCGACGCCGCGCTCGTTGACGTTCACCGTTCCCGCGGCGGCTTCGGACTTGCCGACGACGAGGATGTACGGCACCTTCTGCGTCTTCCAGTGGCGGATCTTGTAGCCGAGCTTTTCGTTCGAGGAATCCACGTCGATGCGGAAGCCGCGCGCGCGCAACGTGTCGCGCACCTCGTACGCATAGTCGAGCTGGTGCTCGGTGATCGGCGCGACGACCGCCTGCACCGGCGCGAGCCAGGCCGGAAACGCTCCGCCGAAGTGCTCGATCAGCACGCCGAAGAAACGCTCCATCGAGCCGGCGAGCGCGCGGTGGATCATCACCGGGCGGTGGTCCGCGCCGTCCGGTCCGCGGTACTTCAGATCGAAGCGTTCGGGCAACAGGAAGTCCACCTGCACCGTGCCGAGCTGCCACTTGCGACCGATCGCGTCGTGCAGGTTGATGTCGAGCTTCGGGCCGTAGAACGCGCCCCCGCCCTCGTCGACCTCGTACGGAAGGTTGCGCGACTCCAGCGCCTTGCGGATCGCGCTCTCCGCGATCTCATCGGTCGGCGCGCGGTGCTCGCGCGTGCTGAGGAAATACTCGAAGTCCTTGAAGTCGAACGCTTCCATCAGCCGCAGCGCCTCGTCGAGCGTCTGCTCGAACTCACCCTGCACCTGTTCGGGCGTGCAAAACAGGTGCGCGTCGTCCTGGGTGAAACCGCGCACGCGGGTCAGCCCGTGCAGCGTCCCGCTCAGCTCGAAGCGGTAGACCGTGCCGAACTCGCTGTACCGCAGCGGAAGATCGCGGTACGAGCGCAGGTCGGCTTTGTAGATGAGGATGTGGCCGGGGCAGTTCATCGGCTTGAGGCGGAAGCGCTGGCCCTCGACCTCGAGCGGCCCGAACATCCCGTGCGCGAAGTTCTCCAGGTGTCCGGAGATCGCGTAGAGGTCTTCGTGCACGACGTGCGGCGTGACGACCGGCAGGTAGCCGCGCTCGCGCAGGCCTTCGCGGATGAACTCCTCGACGATCCCGCGCATCAGCGCGCCCTTCGGGTGCCAGAAGATCAGCCCGCCGCCGGCGAGCTCGTCGACGTGGTAAAGGTCGAGCTCGCGCCCGAGCTTGCGGTGATCGCGCTTCTCGGCTTCTTCCAGGAACTTGTGGTAGTCATCGAGCTCTTGCTGGGTCGGGAACGCGGTGCCGTAGATGCGCTGCAGCATCGCGTTCTTCGAGTCGCCGCGCCAGTACGCGCCGGCGACCGACTCCAGCTCGAGCGCGCCGATCGCGCCGGTCGAGTCGGCGTGGCCGCCGCGGCACAGGTCGGTGAACGCACCGATCGTGTAGAGCGTGATCGGCTCGTCTTCAGGGATGCCTCGCGCGATCTCGACCTTGTACGGGTTGTCGCGGAAGTGCTCGATCGCCTCGTCGCGCGTTACCCGCTCGCCCGTCATCGGATAGTCGGCCGCGACGATCTCGCGCATCCGCGCTTCGAGCTTGCGCAGATCGTCCGGCGTGAACGGCTTGGCGCGGTCGAAGTCGTAGTAGAACCCGTTCTCGATGGCAGGGCCGATCGTCGGCTTCGCCTCGGGGAAGATGTCCTGCACGGCGTACGCGAGCACGTGCGCGGCGGTGTGGCGCAGATGGTCGATGTCCACGGCGGGGTGCGGTTGCTCCGGAGGCGCTCCGGTGGTCGAGGTCGTCACGCGGCCCTCTTCGCCGCGCGCGTTCGGCTTGCCTCACACGCCGCCGTAGGCGTGACGAAATCGGGCCGCTCCGCTACACTCGCGGGATGCTCCAAGCAGCCAGCCATGAGCGCCACCGTGGCGGACCGCAGACGATCCGCGATCTCGTCCTCGGGATGGCCGACGGGCTGACGGTCCCCTTCGCGCTCGCCGCCGGCGTGACCGGTGCGATCGCCGCGAGCAAGATCGTGCTCACCGCCGGCTTGGCGGAGATCGTCGCCGGCGCGATCTCGATGGGGCTCGGCGGTTACTTGGCCGCCCGCAGCGAGCTCGCGCACTACAACAAAGAGTACGCCCGCGAGGTGCGCGAGACGCACGAGATCCCGAACGAAGAGAAGGCCGAGGTCGCGCAGATCCTGCACGACTACGGCGTCCGCGAGCCGACGCTCTCGCGCGTGGTCAACGAGATCGCAAGCGACCGCGAGCAGTGGGTCGAGTTCATGATGCGCAACGAGCTCGGTCTCGAGCGCCCCGACGACCGCGCGGCGCCGCGCAGCGCGATCCTGGTCGGCGGCGGCTACGTGCTCGGCGGAATCTTCCCGCTCGCGCCATACGCGCTCGTCCACGACGCACACCAAGCGCTGACGTGGTCGATCGTCTTCACGACGTTCGCGCTGCTCGTGTTCGGCGCCGTCCGCGCCCGCGTGCTCGCAACGCCGGTCCTCCTCGGCGCGCTACAGACCTGGTTCATCGGCGCGCTCGCCGCAGGCGTCGCATATGCGCTCGCGCGGCTGGTAAACCACGCGGTCTGACTAGCCGGCTTGGCGCTGCCGGTCAGCGCGGCCGAGCAGCTCGCGCACCGTCGCTATCGGGATGAACAGCTTCAGCGACCCGGGCTCGAAACGGCGGAAGCCGACGCGTTCGTAGAACGCGACGACCTTTTCCTCGAGCGCGTCGACGACGATCGCGACGCCGCCGACCTCGTCGGCGACGCGCGCGCAGCGCGCCATCGCGTCCATCAGCAACAGCTCTCCAATGCCGCGGCGCTTGACGGACTCCGAGACCGCCAACCGCGCGACCAGCGATGCCGGAAGCTCGTGCTTGGGCAGCTTCAGCTTCTTTGCGATGGTGTCGGGGAGGGCGCCGGCGTCGATGCGGCACGTCGTCACCGTGTAGTATCCGAGGATCACCGTTTCGTCCGCTTCGTCGACTGCGACGTACGTTTTCGAGAGCCCCTTGGCGAGTGCCTGATGCGCGTACTCGTGAATGAACCGGTCGAGCGGCTCTTTGCCTGATCTAAACGCCAGGCGGTGGTGCTTGTCCTTTTGCAGGGACTCGATGATCACGGGCGGCTCTTGACCTCGCGCGCATAGCGTTTGGCGAGCGCAACGAGCCGGTCGTTCGGCCGAGGCGGCTTCGCCAATGCCGTGAGGAACGTCTCACGGGCGCGGTCGTTAAGAACGATCCGCTCATGCTCGGCGATGACGCGCTTCGCGCGCTCTTCCACCGCGGTTCGCATGAACTCGGACAGCGTCTGCCCGGTCAGCGTGGCAGCGCGAATCAGGAGTTCCTTCTGCTCCGCCGTGGGGCGGAATTGCGCGCGGTCCCGCGTCTTGCGCGCGCCGCTGGACGCCAATGCGGTAATGCGGTCATCTTCGGATTTCGAAAGCGGCGACATGCGAACAAGCTCCTGAGGTGAGTTCCGGCGAGGCTTGCATTGTACGCCATTTTGGCGTACAATGCAAGGCGTGCCTCAGCGGCTAGCGGTTCTTGAGCGCCGTTCGGTCTCATCTTGTTATCTTGTGCCTTGAAGATAAAACGCTGGAGACGCCGCCGATGCACAAAACCCGGATCGTGTTACGACCCGGGTTTTCTGACGATGGTGGGCGGCAGAAGGATTGAACTTCTGACCTCTACAGTGTCAATGTAGCGCTCTCCCACTGAGCTAGCCGCCCGTCCAAGGGGTGAGTGTACCGGATGCGCCCGGCGAAAGTCAAACCCCTTTCCCGTGCCGCTATGCCCGGGCCGCGCTGCTGCCAAGCGCCGCCCGAACGGGCTTGAATCGGCGCTCGAGCGCGCCGCCCAGCCCGCCGGGGACAAAGAGGACCAGCACGATGAAGAGCACGCCCAGCAGAAAGAGCGGTTCCGAGAGCGGGACGCGCAGCACGCCGGGGAGTGACTGCACCGCGGGCGTGTTCGAGAGCGCGACCAGGCGGAAGTCGAGGTACTCGTAGACGATCCCGCCGAGCACCGCGCCCCATAGCGTCCCGACGCCGCCGAGTACGACCATCACCAGCAGCGCGAGCGTGAAGTCGGCGGTCGTCACCTGCGGGTTCGCGCCGCCTTGCAGCAGCAGGTAGACCACGCCGGTCGCCGACGCCAGAAACGCCGAGAGCACGAACGCCCCGAGCTTGTAGAGGTACGGGTTGAGCCCGAGCACGCCGACGCGGCGCTCGTTCTCGCGGATCGCCTGCCACACGCGGCCCGGCGGCGAGTTCACAGCCCGCCACGCAATCGCGTACACCACCAGCAGCAGCGCCAGCGCGATCCAATAGACGTTGTGCGTGTTCGCGACGCCGACCAGCGCGGGCGGGAGCGTGTCGCTGCCGAGCGCGAGACCCTCTTCCCCGCCGGTCAGCCCGAACGGGTTCTGGCTCACCAGAATCGAGCCGGCCTGCGCGAACGCCAGCGTCACCATCGCGAACGGAATGTCGCGCATCCGCAGGCAGATCGCGCCGAGCGCCAGCGGCAGCACGACGGAGACGACGGCGGTCAGCGCGAGCGCTTGCGGCAGGCTCCAGTGCCAGCGCGTCAGCGCGATCGCCGTCACGTAGACGCCGGTAGCGAAGTACAGCGCGTGCCCGAACGAGAGCAGCCCGACGTACCCGAACACGAGATCGTACGTGAGCGCGAGCGCGCCGAAGACGAAGCACAGCCCGAGCAGGTTCAACGTGCCGGGCGCATTGAGCGCGCCTTCGAACAAACCCGGAATCGCGATCCCGATCCACGGCAGCGCGATGCACAGCGCGAGCACGACGCCGAGCGCGATCAAGCGCGTGCGACGCGTCATGCCGTCGAAGCTCCCGCGAAACCGCCGGGCCGTATCAGCAGCACCACCGCGAGCAGCAGCACGACCGAGAAGTCGCCGACCCCCGTCGCGCCGTAGAAGTTCAGAAACTGCTGCAGCTCGCCGACGACGACCGCCGCGGCGGCGGAGCCGGTGACCGAGCCGAGCCCGCCGATGATCACGACGATGAACGCGAAGATAAGCATCCCGGTGCCGCGCCCCGGATCGATCGTGCCGTAGTACGTTCCGGCGAGCATCCCGGCGAGCCCGGCCGCCATCCCGCCGATCGCGAACACCAGCGTGAAGGCGCGCTGCACGTCGATGCCGAGCGCCTGCACCATGGCGCGGTTCTCGACCCCCGCGCGCACGATGAGCCCGAACCGCGTGCGACGCAAGAAGAACAGCAGCAGCCCAAACACGATCAGCGCCGCGACGATGACCAGCAGCCGGGTGTTCGGGATGTTCGCGCCGACGACCGATGTCGTTCTCGTCATCCAGTCCGGCAGCGCGAGCCGCTGCGGATCGCTTCCGAAGCCGCCTTGCACCAGCGCGATCGTCGCGAGAGCGAGCCCGACCGTCACCAGCACCTGGCCGACGTGGCGCGCGTACAGCGGGCGAATCAACACGACTTCGGTCAACGCGGCAAACACGCCGCCGACGACGATCGCCACCGCGACCGCCGCGATCCACTGCACGCCGGGCGACTGACCGCCGAGCGCGCGCGCCACCGACCAGCCCGCGTACGCCGCGACCGTGAAGAACGCGCCGTGCGCGAAGTTCAGCACGCGCATCAAGCCCCAGATCAGCGAGAGCCCCGCGGCGATCAGGAAATAGAGCGCGCCCAGGCCGAGCCCGGTGATCAGCAGCAGCGCGAAGGTCGTCATGGCGTCAGTGGCTCCCCGCCGCGGCGAGGCCGAGATGCTTGCGCGCCAGCGCCGCGTCGCCCATCAGCTCGTCGACCTCGCCGGTGAACGAGACGCGGCCTTGGTCGAGCACGATCACCTCGCGCACCAGCGCGTGCGCGACGCTGAGGTTTTGCTCGACGAGCAGGATCGTCGCGACGTCGGCCGCGCGCCGCAGCGCGTCGACGACGTGCCGCACGACCAGCGGCGCGAGCCCCTTCGTCGGCTCGTCGATCAGCAGGATCCGGTCGTCCGGATTCAGCAGTGCGCGCGCCAGCGCGACCATCTGCTGCTGCCCGCCCGACAGCGTGCCGCCTTTTTGCGCGGCGCGCTGCTTGAGCTCCGGAAACAGCTCGTAGACCAGCTCGTACCGCGGCGCCGGCGCGCGCTCGGCCAGGCGCAAATTTTCCGCGACGGTCAACCCCGCGAAGACGTCGCGGTCCTCCGGAACGTACGCCACCCCGCGCCGCACGATCTCGTGCGTCGGCAAATTGATCGTCTCATCGCCGCCGAGCAGCACGCTGCCCGTGCGCGGAACCAGGCCCAGGATTCCGCGCAGCGCCGTCGTCTTTCCGACGCCGTTGCGGCCGAGCAGCCCGGTGATCCCGCCGCGCCGCACGTCGAACGAGACGCCTTGCAGGACGTGCGACTCGGCGAGGTACACGTCGAGCTCGCGCACCGCGAGCAGCGGGCCGGCGCCGTTCACAGCGGATCTCCGAGGTATGCCGACTGCACCGTCTCGTTCGCGACGATGCGCTCGGGTGTGTCGACGGCGAGCAGCGCGCCGTGGTGCATCACCGCCATCCGGTCGGCGAGTCCCATCACCAAGTCCATGCGGTGCTCCACCATGAGCACCGTCTTGCCGCGCTCGCGGTGGATGCTGCGGATCAGCGTCATCATCTCGGGGACGTCTTCGACCGCGATCCCTGCCGTCGGCTCGTCGAGCAGCACCACCTGCGGATCGCCGCACAAGAGAATCGCAAGGTCGAGCTTGCGCTTCTCGCCGTGCGAAAGCAGCGCGGCCTTCGTCTGCGCGCGCGCTTCGAGGCCGACCGAGGCCAGCGCGGCGCGCGCGCGCTCCAGCGCGTCGCGCTGCGCGTCGGCCAGCACCCAGACGCGGTTCGAGCCGCCGAGGTACGCCTGCGCGGCGAGCCGCGCGTTCTCCAGCGTCGTGAGCTCGGCGAAGATCGTGGAGGTCTGAAACGTGCGGCCCAGACCGAGCCGTGCGCGCACGTACGCCGGCGCACGCGTGACGTCGGTTCCGCGAAAGACGATGCGGCCCGCGGTCGGGCGCGTGACGCCCGAGAGCAGGTTGAACAGCGTCGTCTTGCCGGCGCCGTTCGGCCCGATGATGACGAGGAACTCGCCCTCGTTCACCGCCAGGCTCACGTCGTCGACGATCACGGCGCCGCGGATGTGCAGGCCGAGCTGCTCGGTCTCCATCACCACGGCGCCGGACCGTTCCGGCGCCGGCGTTACTTGAACGGCTTCACCGGCGGCGCGACCGCGCCGGGCGGAACCGTGCGCAGCAGCCGCGGCTCGAGTGATCCCGGCTTCCCTTCGAGCTTCGCGACGAACATCGGCTGCAGCATCGCGTGGTCTGCCGCGCGCACCGTCTGCCGGCCCTTGGGCGCCTCGAACGTCCAGCCTTCGAGCGCCGGGATCATCTTGGCGACGTCGTCCCCGTCGGCTTTCTCGATGGCGTGCACGATCATCTGCGCCGCGACGAACCCGTCGGCGGAGAAGATGTCGGGGACTTTGTTCTGCTTCTTGAGCCCGGCGATCAGGGCGTCGTTGACCTTGTTCTTCGGCGCCTGGTAGAAATAGTGCGAGAGGAACGAGAGCTTCGATCCGGCGCTGCCCAGCGTCTCGTACGTCGAGCGCTGGTCGAGCCCGGTCACCACCTTGGTTGCGCCGAGCACGCCGGAGTCGTCGAGCGCCTTCCACATCGCGGGCGCGGTCGCGCCGGCCCAGGCGACGAAGAGCAGATCGGGCCTCGCGTCCTTGATCTTCTGCGCGAACGGCGCGAAGTCGTTGGCCGAGGGCGGGGCCAGCACGCTGGAGACCTCGCCGCCGGCGCCGCCGAGCACCGCGCGAACCGCGTTGACGTTGGCTTGCCCGAAGGTCGAGTCTTGTGCGAACACGACGACCTTCTTGCCGCGCAAGTTCGTGCCGACGATCGTTCCCGCGGTCAGCACGTCCTGGTACGTCTGGCGCCCCGAGCGAAACGTGTTGCGGTTGATGCCGGTGAGCGCGTCGGTCGCGGCCGGCCCGGAGACGAAGAGGACGTTGTTCTCCTTCGCGAGCGGCGCGAGCTGCGTCCCGGCGCCCGAGCTGGTCGAGCCGCCGATGATCTTGAAGCCTTGGCCGATGAGCTCTTTGGCCGCCGCGACCGCCTTGGCGGCGTCGGTCGCGTCGTCGCGCTCGGTGACGACGATCTTGTGGCCCGCCGCCGTCCCCGTCCCGTGCGTGGCGTAGTCGAGCCCGACCGCGAACCCGTCGGCGTACTGCGCGCCGTACGACGCGAGCGCGCCGGTCTTCGAGTAGATCAGCCCGACGTTGACCGGGCCCTTCGGCCCGGCGGCTTGCGCGGGCGCGATCCCGCTCAGCGCGACGAGCTCGACGAGCAGCGCCGACGCCGTCAGCGCAGCAACAACCTCACGTAACCTCAAAGTTCTCTCCTGTTGAAGCACCTGCGTTCGCGCACAGATTCTGCCGGCTAGGAAAAATCGCCTCGCCGGGAAACCGTGGGCGGACCAGGCACGCCTTTCGGAGGGAGCGCCCACGATGCCTCACCTGGAGTACGAGTCCGTCGCGCCGGTGATGATCGTCGAGCGGGTCGCACCGACGCGCGACTTCTTTCGCGACCGCCTCGGGTTCACCGAGACGGTCGCAATGGACCACGACGGAGAGCTCGGCTTCGTCATGCTGGTCAAGGACCGTGTGACGCTGATGGTCCAGTCGCACGCGGCAACGATCGGGGACGTCGGTCACGACGCCGCGCGCAAGGTGAACGAGACGCTCTCCGGCCGCGGCGCGGTAATGCTGTACGTGACCGTCAGTGACGTCGAGCTGGTCGTGCCCGCGGTCGCCGACGCCGACGTCATCGTTCCGCTGCGCAAGACGTTCTACGGGATGCACGAGATCACGATCCGCGAGCCGGGCGGGCACGCGGTGATGCTCGCCTCCCGGCTCCCGGAGTGAGAGTTCAGCCTTTCTGCTGTTTGACCGGTTTTTGGGCGCGGTTCAGGACCAGGATGCGGTCGGCGTGGCGCGCGCCCAGCGCCTTCTGGTCGCAGAACACTTTGACCAGCTGCCCTGAGTGCAGCGACTTCATCTGATACGTCGTCTTGCCGTCCTCGGAGAAGACTTGGTCGAAGTGCGGAAGGAGTAGGAAGCTCCGCTCCTTGCCGGTCTTGTCGTCCTTGACCTTGATGTTGGTGGTCGAGATGTGGACGAGGGTGCCCTCGACCCACGACGAGCCGACCGGCGCGGCCATGGCCGTGCCGCCTGCGGACGTGCCGACGAGGGTGACGATTTGAAGTGCCGCGAGCCCCGCGGCAACGAGAAGAGTACGCATGTGTTCACTCTTCCCGGTTCAGCGTGTTTTTCGCACGCGAGCCGGGCGCCGCTTCCGGCGTCCGGCTCCGTGGCGTTCAGCCGGTCACTGAGCCAGGATCACGCCGCTCGTGGCGCCGATCGTCGTAGGGACGCTCGTCGACCACTGGGCGGTGCCGCCCGCGGCCCACGTCGTGCTCGTGTTCTGAACCAGGACGTGGCCGTAGCTGTACGAGAGGCCGGTGATCGTTTTCGACGAGGTGTTCGTGTTGACGACCGCCGCGCAGCGGCCGATCGAGCTGCCGGCCTGATAGCAGGTCGCGTACTCGCGCACGAACAGCCCGGGGGTCGAGGTCTGAAACGTCGTGACGTCGTTGTTCGACGGCGTCGCGACGCGCGGCGAGGACGGGACCACCGACTCTTCCGGGAAGGTCGTGTCGTTGGTCCACGCGCTCGTAGTCGCGGGGTTCACCTCGAACAGCGCTTCCACCGAGTACGTCGGGTCGTACACGATCCAGTGGCTCGCGATCTCGAAGAGGAGCAAGGTCTCGTCGGTGTCCTCCTCGACCACGTACTTGCCGCGGTTGTGATAGTTCAGGATCGCGTCGGCGATCTTCACCCACTTGCCGCTGTCGTACTGGTTCGGGCTCCACGTTCCCTCGAGCATCGCGCCCTTGACCTTGGTGGCTGCCAGCCATTGCAAGTCGTAGCTGTTCGTCGCGATGCCGTTGTTCCCGATGACGTTGTGAGCCGAGGCGTTCGCCAGCGCGATCGCGTCGTTCGCGTACGCTTGTTGCGGGTTGCTGGCGCCGTCCCACTCGACCGCCGTCTCGCCGTACTTGTAGCACCAGTAGCCGCCCGACGAGTCGCACAGCGGCGGCGAGTAGTGCGCAGAGCCGAACGATGAGCCGGAGTCGCAGCGCCCGTAGTCGATCAGGCAGTTGTACGCGCCGCCCGCGTCGTCTTCGAAGACGTCGGTCGCATACGGATTCTGCGAGGTTGCCGCGGCGAAGGCCGCCTGCACGTCGGGATCCCCGATGTACAGCGGTTCGCCCACGTCGCCGTTGTACAACCCGTCGGCGCGGTCGAACAGGCGGTTTCCGTTCGTCTGGTGCTGGTATGCGTGCGCATAGCTTCCGCTCTGCGCGTGCAGATACGAGGCGACCTGCCCGCCGCAGTTCGCACCGTTCTCCGGGAAGTCGTTGGAGTTCACGCTGTAGCCGCTCGGGATGGCGCAGTAGTACGTGATGTTCGGGTCGACGTAGACGACGATGTGCTTCGCGCCCGAGGCGGCCAGGTTTGCGCCGGTGGTGTCCTGGTCGTTTCGGAAATAGACTTCGTTCCAGTCGACGTGCGAGGCCATCCAGCTGTCGCTGATCCCCGTGTTCTGGTCCGATACGCACGTCTGGTTCGCATCGCAGGCGTAGAGCCAGTTCTGCACGTGCGTGGGCCCGGCGGGGGCGCTCGCCGCACCCTTCGAGTGATGGTTCGCGATCTGGGTCGACGTGAGCACGCTCGGGTAGACCGCGACTTCGTCGATCGTCCCCGGCAAGGTGTTGCGCGAAGAGTTCTGGCCGCCGCCGATCGAGAGCCCGTAGCTGCCGATTCCGCTGTAGCTCACCGAGCCGCTGGCGGTCGCGCTCGCTTCGAGGGTGCCGTTGACGTAGATCTTCGCCGTCGTCCCGTCGTATGTGCCGACGAGATGGTAGACCGTGCCGGTCGAGAGCGTCGTCGTCCCCTGCACGTAAAAGTACCCCGCCCCGGCCGTCGTGTTGCCGTAGAAAGCGGCTTGGTTCGTCGAGTAGATCTGCAACGAATAGCCTTGTCCGTGCTGGTCGCCGTACGAAACGACGTCGATGATGCCGCTCGGCGTGCTCGATTCCTTGACCCACGCTTCGACGCTGACCGAGGTGGGCTGCAGCGTCGAGCTCTGCGAAACTTGGGCCGTCGTCGTGGAGCCGGTGGCCGAGCCCGAGAAGGTCGCGGCGTAGTCGGACGTTCCGGTGACCAGACCGGTCGCATGGTGCGTGATCGAGCTGCCGTAGCTCCCGTTGAGCTGATGCGTCGTCGCGTCGGCGAGCAGGCTGCCCGCGTCGTCGAGGCGGTAGTACGCGGCCGGCGAGTCGCCCATCACCGTCGTTGCATAGGGATCGCCGGTCGACGTCGGCGTCGTCGTGCCGGCGGCGTAGTGGGCCTGTATCCGCGCGGCCGTCAGCGCGCTGCCATAGATCGAGACGTCGTCGACCGCGCCGTTCAAGATGTTGCGCGAGGTCGACTGGCCGCCGCCGATCGAGAGCCCGTAGGTGCCGACGCTGCCGTAGTTGACATTGCCCGATCCCGCTGCGCTAGCCTCGAGCTGACCGTTGACGTACAGCCGTGCGGTCGTGCCGTCGTAACTGCCCGCCACGTGGTACGCGGTGCCCGTCGAGAGCACCGTGCTGCCGGCGACGTAGGCGTAGCTCGTCGGCGTGAGGACGTAGAAGCTGAACGTGTTCGACGGCGTGATCTGGATCGACCACGCCTGTCCGCTCGACTGCGGGCCGTACGAGACGACGTCGATGAAGCCGCCCGAATTCGCGGCAGATTCCTTGACCCAGCCTTCGATCGTAATGTTGGTCGGCTGGAGCGCCGTGTTTTTCGCGACGGTGGCAATGCCGTTCGCGCTCCACGACCCGCCGGGGAACGTCGTCGCCGCGTCCGAGTTCGTCGAAACGAGGCTGGCGGCGCCATGTGTAACGGAACTGCCGTAGGAACCATTGAGCCCGTTCGACGAGGAGTCGGTCAGCGTGCTGCCGGTGTCGTCGAGCCGGTAGTAGGCGAGCGGCGAGTCGGCGAGGACGGCATTCGGATAGGCGGCCTCGACGATCGTCCGAACGTGTCTTGCGCCGCCACTCGCCTCCCTGGGCAAGACGGAGACCGCTGAGTGGCGCCCACCGCAGCCGGTGAGCGCAAGAAAAGAAGCGCACACCATCGTCACCATGGTGAACGCACGAAGATAGTGCTGCACGGAGACACCCTCTCTGTTAGTCACCCCGCATTTTGGGGTCGCGAAAGGGCCATACCGCGCCAGCAGTCGCGCTAAACGTCAGTATTCTGCGAGTGTGCGCTATGCCGCTTTGCGGGAGCGCCCCGCCGCCTTAGGCTTCCGCTTGCGCTTCGCGCGCTCGGCGCGGACGGATTTCGCCAGCACGTCGGAGAGCGGCTCAGCCTCGCTCGCGATCAGCCGTTCGATGAGCGCGACGACCGCCGTCTCGTGGCGGTCGAGGGCGTCCGCCGACGCGCGCGCCGCGGCGTTCTCGAGCAGCTGCAGCGCGCCGTTCTTGAGGAACTCGTCGATCACGCCTGGATAGATGTACGACTTCTTGCAGACCGCCGGCGTGTTGCCGAGGTGCGCGGCGACGCCCTTGACGACCTCGGCGATCAGGTGCTTGCGCGCGGTGACGCTCTCTTCTTCGGCTTTGAGTGCGGCCAGCTCGAGCGCGCAAAGCATCGTGCCGTCCCACGTGCGGAAGTCTTTGGCGGTGAACTCGCCGCCGCTGATCTCCTTGATGTATTCGTTCACGTCCTCGGAGCGCACCGGCCGCACGACGCCGTCGTCGTCGACGTACTCGAAGAGCTGCTGGCCCGGAAGGTCCTGCGCGCGCTGCACGATGCGCGCGATGCGCTTGTCGCGGACTTCGATCTCGTGTTCCTTCCCGCTCTTGCCGCGGAAACGGAAATAGACTTTCGAGCCCTCGACCTCGGCGTGCTCGTCGCGCAACGTCGTCACGCCGAACGACTCGTTCTCGCGCGCGTACTCCTCGTTGCCGACGCGGATCGCGGTGCGCTCGAGCAGCGAGACGATCGCCGCCAGCACCTTCTCGCGCGGCATCCCCGGCCGGCCCAAGTCGCTGTGCACTGCCGTGCGGATCGCGGGCAGCGCCTTGGCGAACTCGATCATGCGGTCGAACTTGTTCTCGTCGCGGACCTCGCGCCAGCGCTTGTGGTAGCGGTACTGCTTGCGCCCGCGCGCGTCGCGGCCCGTCGCCTGAAGATGGCCGTTGGAGATCGGCGAGATCCAGACGTCCGTGTAGGCGGGCGGGATCGCCAGCGCCTTGATCCGCGCGATCTCCTTCCGATCGGTGATCGGCTTCCCGTCGGCCGCGATGAAGGAGAAGCCTGCCCGGCGCTTGACCCGCCGGATCCCGGGGATCGCGTCGGTGATGTAGCGCAGCCCCGCCGCCTTCGCGGCCTCCGGTCCCTCGGTCGGTTGCAGCATGCGGGACGGTTTGTACCCGCCGGAAGCCCTAGACAGGCTTCGGGAAGTCCCGGTAGAATGTGCCGGTTCGCCAAAACGGCGGTGGACGTGGGCGCGTAGCTCAGTGGGAGAGCATCCGCTTCACACGCGGGGGGTCGTTGGTTCAATCCCAACCGTGCCCACCATCTCGTCGATTGGCGCTGTAGCTCAGTTGGTTTAGAGCGCCGCCCTGTCACGGCGGAGGTCGAGGGTTCGAGCCCCTTCAGCGTCGCCAGTACGCGAGCGCCGGATCACGGAAACGAGGTCCGGCGTTCGGTTTTCCGAACACGCGCAGGCGTGGCGTCGATCGCGATCGAGCACGTGTCGAAGCGGTATCCGACAGGGACCGTGGCGCTCGACGACGTGAGCTTGGAGATCGGCGAGGGCGAGTTCGTCGCGGTCGTCGGTCCGAGCGGATGCGGGAAGAGCACGCTGCTGCGCATCCTCGCCGGGCTCGACCGGGCGACAGAGGGCCGCGTCGCGATCGCCGGCGCTGCGCGCGACGACGAGCTGCCGAGCGCGACCGTGTTTCAAGAGGCGTCGCTCTTTCCGTGGATGCGCGTGCACGAGAACGTCGCGGTCGCGTTCGACTCGCTCGGCGTGCCGCGCGACGAAGTGCGGGCGCGCGTGCGCGAGGTGTTGGGACTCGTCGGCCTCGCCGACTACGCGCGCGCGTGGCCGCACGAGCTCTCGGGCGGGATGAAGCAGCGCGCCGCGGTCGCGCGCGCGTTCGTCACCGACCCGCCGGTGCTGTTCATGGACGAGCCGTTCGGCGCGCTCGACGAGCAGACGCGCGTCGGTCTCGCCAACGAGCTCATGCGGCTGTGGGAGCGCTCGCCGAAAACGATCGTCTTCGTGACCCACGGGATCGAAGAAGCGGTGACGCTCGCCGACCGCGTGGTCGTGCTCTCCGCGCGCCCGGGGCAGGTCAAGGAGATCGTCCCGATCGATTTTCCGCGCCCGCGCGACGCGGTGGCGATCCGCGGCGAGCCGCGCTTCGGCGAGCACGTCGTGCGCATCTGGGAGCTGCTGCGGTGAACGGCGTGCGCTGGATGAAGATCGCGGCGCCGCTCTCGCTGATCGCGCTGTGGCAGCTCGCCGTCTCGACGCGCTTCTTGAATTCCGGACTCTTTCCGCCGCCGAGCGCGATCTTTGCGAACTTCATCGCGTACGCCGCCAGCGGCGAGCTCGGCACGAACGCGTACTGGACCCTCTCGCGGCTGCTGATCGGGCTTCTGCTCGGCGGCGTTCCGGGCACGCTGATCGGGCTCGCGATGGGGACGAGCACGTGGGTGCGCGCATACTTCGGCCCGGTGATCGCGCTGCTCTACCCCATCCCGAAGATCGCGATACTGCCGCTGTTCTACTTCATTTTCGGCACCGGCGAGGCGGCGAAGTGGGCCGCCGTCGCGGTCGGCGTGTTCTTCTTGATGGCGATCAACACGGAAGCCGGCGTGCGGCAGATCGAGACGATCTATCTCGACGTCGCGCGCGCGTACCGCCTCCGGCCGGCGACGTTCTTTTTCCGCGTGCTGCTCCCGGGCGCGCTGCCGAACATCTATGCGGGGCTCAAGCTGAGCATCGGGATCGCGATCGTGCTCGCCGTCGCCGCGGAGTATCAGCTCACGAGAACGGGCTTGGGCTTCGCCATCTTCAACGCGCAGCAGCTGCTCGACGTCGAGCGCTTGTATGCCGCGCTGGTCGCGGTCTCGCTGCTCGGGTTCGTGTTGTCGGGACTCCTCGACGCGATCGAAGCGGTCGCGATACCGTGGCGAGCGCACCGCCGGCCGTAGCTCACGCACGATTCGTCCCCCGCGTACGCACGAATGTTCGTGATCGCGAGCACAAGGCGTGGCCTGAAGAGCCCACACAAATGTCGTGGGCTATTTGCTTGGGAACGAACCGGCTGTGGAGACCGACGGAGGAACCCCGGTCCGCAAGCACATTCGCGCGATCTTGGTCACGGCGGACCCGATCGAGGCATCCCGCTGGGCAGACGCCGTGCGCACCGACGTCTCGATGGAGCTGCGCTGTGCCGGCAGCCTCGAAGCGATGGTGAAGATCCTCGGGCGCGCGGAATTCGACGTCGCGCTCCTTGGTCGCAGCCTTCCCGACGGCTCGTACCGCGACGCGCTCCGGGCGCTCCACCTCACGCAGGAAGGTTTGCCGGCGATCGTCATCGCGACGCTCGACCGCGAGGCGATTCGTGACGCGCACGCGCTCGGTGCGGTCGACGTCGTCGCGCCGCTGAACCTCTCGCGCTTGGGCCCCGCGGTTGCGCGCGCGCTGCGCGAAGCGGTCCTCGTCTGCTCGCTGCGCCACGTGCGCGCGGAGTTCGACCGCGTGATGCTGGAGCGGCGTGATCCGGTCACCGGGCTCCCCCCGCGCGAAGCGTTCGAGCGCCATGCGCGCAGCGCGCTCGCGGACTACGACCGCGACGGAAAGTCGCTCGCCGTGCTGTTCGTCGACGTCGACCGCTTTCGCGTGGTGAACGATCTCGGCGACCACGCGACCGGCGACGGCGTCTTGCGGCAGATCGCCTCGCGGCTGCACGACGCGCTTCCCGACGCGTACGTCGCGCGCTTCGGCGGCGACGAGTTCGTGCTGCTGCGCTGCGAGGACGACGGCGCGCCGGAGACCGCGGCCGACGCCGTGGCGCGCGCGTTCGCTTCGCCGTTCCACGTCTCCGGAAAGCTCGTGTATCTGACGGCGAGCATCGGCGTCGCGCACGCCCCCGAGGACGCGACCGACGTCGCAGGCTTGATCGGGACGGCTGAGGCCGCGGTGTTCGAGGCGAAGCGGCTGGGCCGCAACATGGTGCGCGCGTACCGCTCGCCCGGCACGGCGTCGTCGCTCGAGCGCGTCCTGACCCGGCGCGATCTGCACGGCGCGATCGAGCGCCAGGAACTCGAGCTCGACTACCAGCCGATGTACGACATCCGAACGCGCGCGATCCAGGGCGTCGAGGCGCTGCTGCGCTGGCGCCATCCGGTCCACGGCCGCGTCCTGCCCGACCGCTTCGTCCCGATCGCCGAAGAGTTCGGGCTGATCGAAGAGATCGGCGCGTGGGTTCTCGAGCGCGCGATCGCCCAGGTGCGCGAATGGTCCGACGCCGGCATCCCGTCGATCCGCGTCAGCGTGAACGTCTCGGCGCGCCAGCTGCACGGCGACGCGCTCCCCGTGCTCGTGTGTGCGCTGCTCGAGAAGTACGGCGTCGCCGCGTCCTGCTTGGAGGTCGAGATCACCGAGTCGTCGATCGTGCGCGACGTGCCGGCCGCGTTGCGGCTGCTCCATGCGCTGCGCGAGCGCGGCGTGCGCGTCTCCATCGACGACTTCGGAACCGGCTACACCTCGCTCGCGTTCCTGAAACGCTTCCCCGTCGACATGCTGAAGATCGACCGCAGCTTCGTCGCCGACGTCGCGCGCGACGGCTTCGACGGCGCGGTCGTGCGCGCCGTGACGACGCTGGCGCGCGGTCTGGGAGTGCGCACCGTCGCCGAAGGCGTCGAGGTGCAGGAACAGTTCGAACGCCTCCGCGCGCTGGACTGCGACATCGTGCAAGGCTTCCTGTTCAGCCGCCCGCTCCCGGCGGCCGCCTGCACCGGCCTGCTCTCGGCGACCAAGCTTCCCGCCTGAGGCAGGGCCGAAGCCCGACCTGCCGAACCCAGGTCGGTCGCGAGCCCAGATAGCTCAGTTGGTAGAGCACAGGTCTGAAAAACCTGGGGTCGCCCGTTCAATTCGGGCTCTGGGCATGTGCTGAAACCCCGTCACGGAAGTGGCGGGGTTTCTTGTACATCGTGCCGGGGTGTTGGCACAAGCGCATGCTATGTAATCGGTACAATGAGACGAACATCGGCATGTGGGAAATGTGGAGCAATAAAAATTCGTTTGCGCACCGGCGCTTCTCGATGCCGGCCCTGTAGTAGACGACACAGCCGCGAGTACTACCATAACAGCGCGCTGCGACGCCACAAAGAGCGGTGCGGTTATCTCTTGCGCCGGTATGGCACGACGTTCGAACAGCTTGAGCAATTGCTCGTCGAGCAAGGCGGCCGGTGCGCAATTTGCCACAAGCGATGGCAACGCTGCAAGGCCGCCAAGCGCGCCCGCGACGAAGGGCTCTTCCTGCATTATCTTTGCGTGGATCACGACCACGACCGCAACGTGGTCCGCGGCTTGCTGTGCAACAACTGCAACACCGCGATCGGCCTCTTCGAAGAAGACCTCGACCGGTTCGAGTCCGCGGTGACGTACTTGCGAACACATCGCGACCGCCCGACACCGCTTGTATCGCCTAGCGAATCTAGCTTGGCTTGATCGGGGCGGAAAAATAGGCCGGTCGGCGTGTTACCTGGTTCACGGGGCGGGAAACACCCTTGCCGGGACACACAGCCCACTGTCCCGCGCCTCGGGCCCTTCAAACCGGCCGGGGCGCATCATGCCGCGTGAGCCGGCTGAATTAATCGAACGCTAACCGAACGCACGATCCCCTGGTCCCTCGATGCAGAAGAGGCGGATCGAACCGGAGGACGATTGGACACGGACGCGCTGGAAGAGCTCGAGGCTCAGGCTATCACGATCATCCGCGACGCCTATCGGCTGTTCGCGCCCTGCTGCGTGCTGTGGTCGATGGGCAAGGACAGCACCGCGCTGCTGTGGCTGATGCGCAAGGCCTTCCTGGGCGCCGTGCCGATCCCGGTCGTGCAGCTCGACACCGGGATGGAGCTGCCGGAGGTCTACGAGTTCCGGGACCGCATCGCGCGCGAGTGGCAGCTCGACCTGCGCGTCGAGCAGTGCCCCTCGGAAGAGTCGTCCGATGCGGCGCTCCCGCCGCAGGCGCGCGCGGCGGCCCGCAAGACGGAAGGACTCCGCGCGCTGCTTGCGCGCGAAGGCTACCGCGCGGTCTTCGTCGGGATCCGCCGCGACGAGCAGGCGACGCGCGCCAAGGAACGGCTCGTCAGCCCGCGCGCGCACGACGGCGCGTGGAACGTGCGCGAGCAGCCGCCGGAGTTCTGGGGCTACACGGTGAGCGAGATCGCGCACGGGGGGCACGTCCGCGTGCACCCGCTGCTCGCGTGGACCGAGCTCGACGTGTGGCGCTACACGCGCGCCGAACCGATTCCGTTCGTGCCGCTCTACCTCGCGCGCAACGGCCTGCGCTACCGCTCGCTGGGCGAGAAGAACATCACCGTTCCGATCGCCAGCACCGCAAGCTCGCTCGACGAGATCATCGACGAGCTCGCGACGACGCGCGAGCCCGAGCGCGCCGGCCGCACGATGGACCACGAGAGCGAAGCCTCGTTCGAGCACCTGCGCGCCGGGGGGTACATGTGAGCGACGCGCGCGTCGTTCTGCTCGGTCACGTCGACCACGGCAAGTCGACGCTGATCGGACGCCTGCTGCTCGACACCGGCTCGCTCCCCGAGGCGCGCATCGCGGAAGTCGTTGCGAGCAGCCGCCGCCGCGGTTTGGAACCGGAGTGGTCGTTCGCGCTCGACGCGCTGCAGGACGAGCGCGACCAAGCGGTCACAATCGACACGACGCGCGTGTGGCTGCGCATCGGCGAGCGCCGCTTCGCGATCATCGACGCGCCCGGCCACGAAGAGTTTCTCGCCGGCGCGATGACCGGCGCGAGCGACGCCGACGCCGCGATCCTGGTCGTCGACGCGCAGCGCGGGATCGAAGACCAAACCCGGCGGCACGTGTACCTGCTCGGGCTGCTGAACGTCGCGCACGTGATCGTCGCGGTGAACAAGATCGACGCCGGCGCCGGTGCCGAGCGAGTTGCGGCGGTCGGCGATGCGGCGCGCGCCGCGCTCGCCGCGGTCGGGGTCGCCGCGAGCGCGATCGTTCCCGTCTCCGCGCGCGAGGGCGACAACGTCGTCAACCGTTCCGAACGCACGCCGTGGTACGCGGGCCCGACGCTCGCCGAGCTGCTCGCCGCCTTCGCGCCGCACGCGCAGACGGCGCGGCTCGGCCCGCTGCGCATGTGGGTGCAGGACGTCTACCGGCGCGGCGAGGAGCGCGTCGTGGTCGGCACGCTGCGCAGCGGCCGCGTCGCCGTGGGCGATCTCGTTCGCGTCTCGCCGAGCGGCAAGACGGCGCGCGTCGCGGCGCTGCGCGGCTGGCCGCACGACCTCGCGTCGGCCGGCCCGGGGACCGCGGTCGGCATCGTCTTGGACCGCCCGCTCTACGTCGATCGCGGCGATCTGCTCTCGCACGACGGCGAGCCGCCGGTGACGGTGCGTTCGCTGCAGGTGCGCGCATGCTGGTTCGACCGCGAGCCGCCGCACGTCGACGAGACGGTGCGCCTGCGCGCGGGCAGCGCCGACGTCGCCGCGCGCATCGTCGCGGTGCTCGACGCCACCGACCCGCGCACGCTGCAGCCCGCCGAGCACGGCGTCGCCTCGCGCGGGATGGTCTACGGGCTCGCGCTGCGCACCGCCGTCCCGGTCGCGCTCGACGAGGGCGAACGCTGCGCGGTCGCGCGCCGCGGCGTCCCGATCGCGGCCGCGCACGCCGTGCAGCTCCAGCCGCAAGGCGAGAACGTCTTCGCTTCCTCGCACCTGGTCACGACGGCCGAGCGCGCCGAGCGCAACGGCCACCGCGGCCTGGTGCTGTGGCTGACCGGGCTCCCCGGCGCGGGAAAAACGACGCTCGCGATGCGGCTCGAGCGCGAGCTGTTCCAGCGGGAGCTCGACGTGTTCGTCCTCGACGGCGACACGCTGCGCACCGGGCTCACCAGCGACTTGGACTTCTCTGCCGAAGGGCGGCGCGAAAACATCCGCCGCGTCGCGGAGGTCGCCAAGCTGCTCGCCGACGGCGGTGCGATCGCGATCGTCTCGCTGATCTCGCCGGCGGCCGAGGACCGCGCGCGGGCGCGCGAGATCGTCGGCGCGCCGTTTCGCGAGGCGTTCGTCTCCGCGTCGCTCGCGACGTGCGAGGCGCGCGATCCGAAGAACCTCTACAAGCGCGCGCGGGCCGGCGAGATCGACGGCTTCACCGGCGTCGGCGCGCCGTACGACGTCCCCGAGTCGCCCGATCTGTTGATCGACACGGAGCACGCCGACGTCGACCGCTGCGTCGCCGCCGCGGTCGAGTTCGTCATCGACTCGGTCCGTCTCGGACCGCTGCGGGTGCTGCGCCGCCGCTCCGGCTGAGACAGCCGGCGCACGCGATCGTCGATGTCTCGACGAGCGTTCGAGAAAGCGTGAACACGGGTACTCGGTAGGCAAGGAGGTGCCGATGGCAACCCGTTCTACGACCACGCGCCGGCAGAAGAGCTCCGGCCGCAAGAAAACCACACGGAAGCGGACCGCCGCCCGCAAGAAGAGCACCGGCCGCAAGAAGAGCACCACGAGCCGCAAGAAGTACGGCAGACGGAAGAAGACCGGCGGCCGCAAGAAGAGCACCGGCCGCAAGAAGACCGGCGGCCGCAAAAAGACCGGCGGCCGCAAGAAGAGCAGCAGCCGCAAGAAGGCCGGCGGTCGCAAAAAGACCGGCGGCCGGAAGAAGAAGGGCGGTCGCAAGAAGGGCGGTCGCAAGTACGGCCGCGGCGCGTCGCGCAGCGTCGAGAAGGAGATGCACGAGTACAAGCGCGGGAAGGCGCGCAGCGGGGGCAAGGGCGGCAAGGTGAAGAGCCGCAAACAGGCGATCGCGATCGGCCTTTCCAAAGCGCGCCGGTCCGGCAAGAAGGTTCCGAAGAACCCGAACCGCTAGCCCGATCTCGATGCGGCGGGCGTCCCCACGACGCTCGCCGCGCTCACAGCTCGTAGTCGATGGTGACCGGCGCGTGGTCGGAGAACCGTGCGCCCTTGTAGATCGAGGCGGCGCGCACGCGCGGCGCGAGGTCCGGGGTGACCAGCTGGTAGTCGATCCGCCAGCCGAGGTTGTTCTCCCACGCGCCTTTCCAGCCCGACCACCAGGTGAACTGTTTTTTCTCGTCGGGCCGCGCGACGCGGAACGCGTCGACCCAGCCGACGCGCTCGATCACGTCGTCCATCCAGGCCCGCTCCTGCGGCAGGAAGCCCGTGACGGTCGCGCACCGCGCGGGGTTGAACACGTCGATGTCGCGGTGGGCGATGTTGTAGTCGCCGCAGATGATGAACGGGTGACCTTCGTTCTTCATCTGCGCGAGGTTGGCGATGAAGCGGTCGAGGAACGCTTCCTTCACCGCTTGGCGCGCCGGCCCGGTCGTCCCCGACGGCACGTACAGCGACGCGACCGACAAACCGCCTTCGAAGTCCATCCGCACGAAACGGCCTTCCGCGTCCATGTCTTCCATCCCGAGGCCGCGCACGACGCGCAGCGGCGGCCGCTTCGAGTAGACGGCGACCCCGCTGTAGCCTTTCTTCTGCGCGTCGACGAACGCCGAGTTGTAGCGCGTGAGGTCGAGCGCTTCGGGCGGCAGCTGGTGCTCCTGCGCCTTCGTCTCCTGCAGGCACACGACGTCGGGGTCCTGCGTGTCCATCCATGCAAAGAACCCCTTGCGCGCGGCGGCCCGGATCCCGTTCAAGTTGCAGGTGATGACTTTGAAGGGCATGGCTCCTACGAGGCTTCCCGCGGGAGCGGAGGAGAACATCCCGGCACACCGGCTCGGAGCGCTCGCATGCCACGCAACACGAACCCCAAGGTTGAGCTAGGAACGTTCCCGGTCCCTCGCGACCGCGAGGCGGCCGTCGTTCGCGCCGCGGGCAAAGACGTCGCGCTCACGAATCTGAAGAAGCCGTTCTTTCCCGAGACCGGGGCGACGAAGGGCGACCTGCTGCAGTACTACGCCGACGTTGCGCCGTTCTTGGTCCCGTACATGCAGGACCGCGCGCAGGTGATGAAGCGCTACCCGAACGGCGCCGCCGGCGAGTTCTTCTACATGAAGCGCACGCCCTCGAACGCGCCGCCGTGGCTGCGCACCTGCTCGATCGAGCACGGGTCGGGGAGCATCATCGCCTTTCCGATGATCGACGATCTGGCGAGCCTGCTGTGGCTCATCAACCTCGGCTGCATCGACCTGAACGAGTGGTACTCGCGCTGCGATGACATCGACCGGCCCGACTACCTGCACTTCGACCTCGATCCGGTCAAAGACGGCTCGACGACGTTCGCGACGGTGCGCCAGGTCGCGCTCTACGTGCACGAAGCGCTGGAGGACCTCGGCATCCCCGCGTTCGCGAAGACCTCGGGCTCCTCGGGGATCCACGTCTACGTCCCGATCGAGCGCGGGCCGCTGCAAAAAGAGGTGTGGACGTTCGCCAAGGCGTTCGCGCAGACGATGGAGCGGATGCATCCCGACGTGATCACCGCGGAGTACCGCGTCGCGAAGCGGCCCTCGGGCCGCGTGCTGGTCGACTACAATCAGAACGCCTGGGGCAAGACGCTGGCCTCGGTCTACTCCGTGCGCGCCAAACCGAAGGCGACCGTCTCCACGCCCGTGACGTGGGACGAGATCGCCGCGGGATGCGCGATCGAAGACTTCCGCCTCGACAACGTGCGCGAGCGCCTCGCGAAGCTCGGCGACCTGTGGGCGCCGATGAAGAGCAAGACCGGCCGGCTCAAACTCGAGCGGTTCATCCCGGAAACGCCGGCCCGCGGCGCGCGCAAAGCGCGTGGCTCGGCGGCCTCTACGTAGAGACGACGACCGGGCCGACGTCGGCCGCGTGCGCAGCGCCGTTCGACGCGCCGTTCGACGCATTGCGCGCGAGGCGGAAGCGGCTCACCAGCTCGCGCATGCGCGCGGCGGTCGCTTCGAGCGTGGTCGCTTCGGCGCGCACGCGGGTGGCGTCGTCTTCCATCTTCGCCGCCGAGGCCGAGACGGCGGCGGTGTTGCGCGCGTTCTCCTCCGCGGTCGTCGCGATCGCGCCGATCGCGCGCGCCAGCTCGCCTGTCTGCGAGGCCATCTCTTCGGTCGCCGAGGAGTTCTGCTCGACCACCGCGTTGATCGAGTCCATCGACTGGCCGACGCTGCGCGCGCCCTCGGCCATCTCGCACATCGCCTCGGCGATCTCGCCGACGCGCGCGACGGTCTTGTCGACCGCGGCGATGATGTCGCCGAGCGCCGCGCTCGCCGCGCCGACCTTCGCCGTCCCACGGTCGGCGATCGCGGCGCCCGCTTCGACGGCGCCGACCGCTTCGCGCGTGCGGCGCTGCACCTCGACGATCAGCCCGCCGATCTCCTTCGTTTGGTGCGAGGCCGACTCGGCAAGCTTGCGCACTTCGTCGGCGACGACCGCGAAGCCGCGGCCGTGCTCGCCGGCGCGCGCCGCCTCGATCGCCGCGTTCAGCGCGAGCAGGTTCGTCTGATCGGTCAACGCGTCGATCGTCTCGACGACGACGCCGATCTGCGCCGAGATGTCGCCGAGCTCGCGGATCTTCGCCGCCGCTTCCGCGACGCCGCGCTGGATCGCGCGCATGTCGCCGATCGTCTCGCTCACGGCGGCGGCGCCGCTCTGCGCGGTCGCGCGGCTGCCGTGGCCGGCCGCGGCGAGGTCGGCGGTGATCTCCGCGACGCGCTGCACGTCGCCGGCCATTCGCTGCGCGTCGGTTGAGGCGGTGCGCACCTGCAGCGCCTGGTCGACCGCGCCGCGCGCGATCCCGTCGATCGCGCTCTCGAACTGGCGCACGATCACGTTCGAGGTCTCCGCCGCGCCCGAGAGCTCAGATGAGCCGGACGCGAGCTCGCGGACCGCGACGCCGACGCCGCCGACGATCTCGGCCGAGCCGGAGGCTGCGAGATCGAGCGCATGCGCGTGCTCGGCCAGCTCGGCCGACGAGTCCTGCAGTGCGAGCACGACCTCACGCAACGTCTCGGTCATCCGCGCGACCGCGTGCCCGAGCCGGTCGCCCTCGCTCGCGGCCGCGACTCGCTGCGAAAGATCGCCGCCGGCGATCGCTTCGGCGTGCTCGGCGAGCGCGCGCTGGTACATCGCGATCCGCGCGAATGCGCCCGCAACGCGGCCGAGCTCGTCCGGGCCGGCGCGCGAGACCACCATATCGCCCCGGCCTTCGGCGAGCGCTTCGGCGTCGCCGGCAAGCGCTTTCGCGTTCACCGAGAGCGGCCGCACGATGAACCACAGTGAGAGCAGAACGGCGGCGATCGCGCCGACCGCGGTGAAGAAGATCGAGACGAACGCGCGCGAGATCGCATCGTTCATCGCGTCGAGCGCGATCCCGTCGTACAGGATTCCGACGGCCTCGCCGAGATCGTTCCGGACGATCGCGTAGTGGTTCACGTACGGACGGCCTTGGATCGTCGCGATCCCGTCGAAGTCGTGCTCTTTCTCGAACGCCTCGAGCGCCGCGCCCGCCAACCCTTCGCCACGAACGCGGTTGTCGCCGCGCATGAAGGTGGTCGCGACCGCGACCGGCTTGCCGCCGGCGACTTGGTAGACGACCACGTCCGCCCCGGTGACTTCCTTGACCCGGTCGACGAGTGCGTTGTCGCCGTTGGCCACGTGCGTCCCGAAGGCAAGCTTCCCGTCGCGGGTGACGTTCGGGGGCCCGGCGGCGTCGGTCTCGCTGCGCAGGATCTTCGCGGCGGTCGTGACCCGTTCGGCCATCTCGGCTTGGACGGTCTGCGCGATGTCCCGCCTGACGACGTACAGCAGGACCGCAGCGAACGCCAAAAAGACCGCCGCCGTCACGACCAGGATCCGCGCGGCGCGCGAACGCCGCCACCAGCCGAAGCCGCCCAAGCTTCCCTCCTTCCTTAGACCATCGGCCGGAACCAAGGGCGGTTTGAAGGGGTAGGAGCGGACCATGATCCCGTTCGGCTACCCGCCCATGGAGATGCGCGCGGTCTCCGACGTCCCGGTCGGCCCCCAGTGGCAGTACGAGCCGAAGTGGGACGGCTTCCGGTGTCTGGCGTTCCGCGACGGACGCGACGTCGCGCTGCAGTCGAAGGCGGGCCAGCCGCTGGGGCGCTACTTCCCCGAGATCGCCGGCGCGCTGGCCGGCCTGAGCACGAAGCGGTTCGTGCTGGACGGCGAGCTGGTCGTTCCGCTCGCGGGCGCGTTCTCGTTCGACGCGCTGCAGCAGCGCATTCACCCGGCGGCCTCGCGGGTCGCGATGCTGGCGAAGAAGACGCCGGCCTGGTACTTGGTCTTCGACCTGCTCGACGAGGACGGACGGGACCTCGTCGAGCTTCCGCTGAGCGAGCGCCGCGCGCGGCTCGAAACGTTCGCGCGGCAGTTCGACGGCGAGACGCTGCGGCTCTCGCCCGCCACGCGCGACCGTGCGGTCGTCGACGACTGGTTCGCGCGAGTCGGCGGCGCGCTCGACGGCGTCATCGCGAAGCGCGCCGACGCGCCGTACGCGAGCGGCACGCGCGATGCCGCGGTGAAAGTGAAGCGCACCCGCACGGCGGACTGCGTGATCGGCGGCTTTCGCTATGCGAAGGGCTCGACGAGCCAGATCGGCTCGCTGCTGCTCGGGCTCTACGACGACGACGGGCTGCTCGACTACATCGGTTTCTGCAGCGCGTTTCCCGCCGACGAGAAGCGCGCGCTCATGCAGCGGCTCAAGCCGCACGTGGGCGAGCCGGGCTTCACGGGCGGCGCGCCCGACACCGCGCCGAGCCGCTGGGACCGCGGCCAAGACCGCGACAAGAGCTACGTGAAATTGAAGCACGACTTGGTGCTCGAGGTCGCGTTCGACCAAGTCACCAGCGGGCGGATCCGCCACGGCACGCGCCCGGTGCGCTGGCGCACCGACAAGGCGCCGCGCCAGTGCACGGTCGAGCAGCTGGAGACACCCGGCCGCGCGCTGGCACTGCTCGAGTAACGTCGCGCATCGCGCGCGGAACTGATCGTTCGCGACCGCGGGCACCGCCCGCGGTGTGATCCGTTGGCTTCGCGACGACGTGCCGGCGCCCGCACCGCGCTGGGACGCCTCGATCGATCTAGAGCTGGAAGTCCAAAACGGCCAATATTTGTGCTGGGCCGCCGTCGCCAAGGGGATCGTCGAGCACTACGGTGGACCGAAGCGAAAGCAATGCCAATACGCAACGCAGTTCCTGCGTCAGAAGCGAACCTGCTGCCGCGCCGGCAAACCGGCGCCGCGCTGCGACCGGCCGATGGACGTCGACTCGGTGCTCGTGCACTTCGGGATGTACGCGGCGCCGCCGTTTCACCGCCCGATCGGCCTGCAAACGCTGCACCGGGAATTGGAACGGGATCGGCCGGTCGTCGCGCTGCTGCAATTTCCCACATCGGTGCACGCCGTCGTCATCACGGCCGTCGACGTGACGAGTGGACTTCTCCGCTGCTCCGATCCGCGACCCGTCGGGGACCGCATTCGCGTGTTCGATATCGATTCGTTGAAACGGGGAGACGACCGGATCGGCCGGTGGTTTTACACGATTTTGACGCGCCCGTCTGCCGCGCTT
>Ga0213879_10000017_pt1 | contig 97470 bp, 91 predicted proteins | sample VelepicoBEBS_R03_FD_161046 | JGI IMG/M metagenome (GOLD analysis project Ga0213879, IMG submission 161046) | Vellozia epidendroides bulk soil microbial communities from rupestrian grasslands, the National Park of Serra do Cipo, Brazil - BS_R03 | ecosystem: Environmental > Terrestrial > Soil >...
ACCGTCTCGAGAATGTCGAGCCGCTTCTCGACCGCTTCGGCGGTCGCCGCGAGCGCCGCCGCTGCGCGGCTGCGAGCGCGGCGGAGCAGTGCGAAAAGCACCCCGACTACGCAGATCGCCGTCGCCGCCACACCCGCCGCGACCACCATGGCGATCATGCCAGTCGCCGCTTCCGCGCTTCCTGGACGAACGCCGCTCGCGAGGCGACGCCGAACGCGGCCTGCACCGCTTCGATCTGGCGTTCGATCGTGAACGTGCTGCGGCTGAACCGCCGCGAGAGCTCCGCGACGTCGGCGCCGCTCAAGAGCGCGCGCGCGATCTGCCGCTGCAGCGCCGAGAGCTGTGCGGGCATCGCGTCCTCGCGCGCGATCGCCTCTTCGGCGTGCGTCGCGAGCGGGCAATCCGGATAGGCGGCGGCGTGCCGCATCCCCGCGTCGCGCCACTTCGCTTCGCCGGTCAGCTCCGCCAGCGCCGACGCCGTCACCGACGCCCGGTAGCGGAACGAGGCGGACTCGTAGATCGAGTACGCCTTGAGCAACGCCGTGACGGCCGGCTCCCGCCGCCCGAGCGTCTGCTCGATGCGGCCCTCGGCGTACTTCGCGTGCGCGACGAGGCGGCGGTCCTGATACAGCGCGAGCGCCGGGTCGACGTTCTCGGTGCCGAGCTGCGAGTACATCGCGGCGTACCGCTGCGCGCGCGGCGCGTCGGTCGGCGCGTGCAGCACCGCGAGCTGCACCAGCACCTGGCGGTCTTCGCCGAACGAGTTGCCCCAGCGGATGTCGTACGCGAGCGCGTCGGCTTGCGCCAGCTCTTCGGCCGCCCAGAACTCGTTGCCCGACATCCGCGCGACGTAGGTGCGGTCGAGGTGCGTCATGACGCGCCAAGCGGTGTTCGGCGCGATCATCCGTGCGTCTTTGAACGCCCACTGCGCTTCGCCGGCGTGGCCGCGCATGAACGCGTCCCAACCGAACGCGCGCAGCGAGTCGAAGCGGAAGAACTGCACGTCAGGGCTCCACGGCAGCGCCTCGAACGCTGCGCGCGCCGCGTCGATCGAGACGCCGTCGGCGGTCTCGAAGGCGACCCTCGCCAAGGCGTGGACGGAGGTGGCAAGCGTATGCACGTCGACCGGCTCCGGCGTCGGCATCAGCGCGTACGCGACGGCCTGCCGCAAGTCGGCGGCGTGCGCGGCGTAGTTTTCGGCGCCCGCGTGCAGCCACGCGCGGTACGCGTAGGCGGCCGAGGCGATGCTGGGATCGGGATGCGCGATCGCGAGCTGCACCTCGGGCGCGGTGACGTCGCAGTCGCGGCGGAACCAGCGCATCCGCAGGTCGTGATACGCCATCGTGTGCGCGCCGTCGGGGAGCGCGCCTTCCAGCGCGCGCGCCTCGGCGTACCGCGACTCCGCTTGCGAGAAGGCGCGCACCGTCGCGTACGCCTTCCCGAACTGGATCGCGAGCTTGAAGCGGCCGGCCGGCGAGCACGGCACGTCCTCGACGGTGGTGAGGTACGTGACCGCCGCGACCGGGTCACGCCGGCCGATCACCTCGGCCTTCATGACGATCGCGTCTTCGGCGAACTCCTGCGGCCAGTCTTCGCAGCCGTCGAGGAGCTCTAGCGTCGCGTCGTAGAGCGCCGAGCGCAGGGCGACGCGCGCGTCGCGGAGCGATTCGGCGACGGACGCGGCGTCCGTCTTGTTCGGCATGGTGTGCACCCTTTAGTCGTTCAGCTTGCCGAGATCGATCTGACTGTTCGGTCCTATGACGACGTATCGGGTCGGTGGCGTTCCGGGGTCGGCGCCCGAGGCCGTTACCGTCGCACCCGCGTTGGTCTTGAACGTGTTGGCGACGCTGATCGTGTAGCCGCCCGGGTTGAGCGCGTGCAGGTGGAACGATCCGTCGCTGCCGCTCACCGAGGTGTTCGCGACGGCACCGTCGGCGCCGGTGGCGACGATCGTCGCGTTCGCGACCGGCTTGCCGGCGGCGTTCACCACCTTGCCGGTGATCGCCGGGTCGCCGATGCCCGCGGCGACCGTCGGCGTCACCTCGATCACGCCGTTCACGAAGTTCACCGACTGAAAGACGTTGAAGTCGAGCGATGCGGTGATCGACTGGCCGGGGTTCCCGGCGATGGCGAGCGGGACGGTGATCGCCTCGACCGTCTGGGTGGGATCCCACCACGGATGGTTGGGATCGACGAAGACCACCGGGAACGTCCGGCCGAAGATCGTCACGTTCGTCGTGGCCGGATCGAGCAGCAGCTGCAGCGCGGGATAGGTCCCGGCGGGCAGGTCTCCGCTTCCGAGCTTCGCCGGGTGATCCTGAAGGTCGAGCAGGTTCACGACGGCCGGCTGGGCGTTCGCGATGAGCTGCCAGGAATCGCCTGAGGCGTCGATGGCGTCGACCCCGAGGATGCCGGCGTTGACCTTCACGTCGCCGAAACCGTTGAGCGGCGCGTCGAACAGGTTCAGCGCCAGAGAGAACAGACGCGACGGCGCGCCGCCGAGGACGTCCAGCGGCTGGCCGCCGGTAAGCTGGGGATGGCGAACGTGCTGCTGGGTCGTCGCCGAGCCGGGGATCGCCGACGACGCGCCGTGCGGACCGCCACAGGCGGTGAGGGCGAACATGCCGGCGAGCGCGACCGAGAGGAGACCTTTCATCCGTGAAACTCCGACGGGAAACGGCGGCCGCCGAAACCGGCGAACCGAGAGCTCTCCACGAGCCCGCCGTCGGCCTCTGTGAAGGCCGAACGGACGTACCGTTGGTGCGCGCCCTCGATGCGTTCACGAACGGCGGGCGCAAGCCGTTCACATCACAGTCTGCGCAGATGTGACCTAGGTCTAACGTCCTAGTGTGTAAAGAAAACGCTAGGGCGTTTGCCGGCCCGAGGGACTGGCAGCTTGCTTAACGCCCGCCCGAGACGTCGAGGACCGCGCCGGTGACGTAGGACGCCGCGGGCGAGAGGAGCCACAGCACCGCGCCGGCCACTTCGTCCGGCGTCCCGATGCGGCCCAGCGGGACCGTTGGCGCGATCTGCGCGACCCGCTCGGGCCGCCCGCCGCGGGCGTGGATCTCGGTGTCGATCAAGCCGGGCGCGACCGCGTTGACCCGAATCCCCTCGCGCGCGACCTCCTTCGCCAGCCCGCGGGTGAGCGCGTCGACCGCGCCCTTGGAGGCGGCGTAGTGGACGTACTCGTTCGGCGAGCCCAGCCCGGCGGCGCGCGAGGAGACGATGACGATCGCGCCGCCCGAGCCGCCGCGCGCGGTCGACATCCGCCGCACCGCCTCACGCGCGCACAGGAACGCGCCCAGCACGTTGACTGCGAGCACGCGCTCGAGCGTCGCGGCGTCGAGCTCGTCGACGCGGGTGAAGCGGCCGGTGATCCCGGCGTTCACCACCAGCGCGTCGAGCCGCCCGAACGCGTCGTCGACCGCGGCGAACGCGGCCAGCACGTCGTCCTCGCGGGCGACGTCGGCGCGGACCAGCACCGAGCGCCGTACCGAGCCGTCGATCCCGGCGGCGACGCTCTCCGCGGCGGCGCGGTCTTCGGCGAACGTGAGCGCGACGTCGTAGCCGGCCGCGGCCGCGCCGCGCACGACCGCGGCGCCGATCCCGCGGCTGCCGCCGGTGACGAGCACGACCGGACCGTCCGCGCGCGGAACGTCCATCGATCAGCTCGCTGCCGCGGCGGCCGGTACGCTCATCGCGCGACGGCTTCGAGGTACGCGATCTTGCGGCCCAGCGACTCCAGGACGTGCTCCCAGGTGTAGCGGGCCGCCGTCTCTGCGCCGTGCGCGCGCAATTCTTCGGCGAGGTGCGGGTCGGAGAAGAGCGCTTGCAGATACGTCGCCAGCTCGCGGCCGTCGGCGGTGTCGCACACGATTGCGTTGACGAACGGCTCCGCGTACTCTTCGCCGGTCGCGCCGCAGACGGCGATCCCGCCGGCGGCCATGACCTCGAGCCCGACCAAGCCGAACGGCTCCTTGCCGCTGTTGGCGAGCACCGCGTCGGCGGCCGCGTAGAGCGCGTAGAGCGTCGCTTCGTCGAGGAACGCGCGCAGGTGCACGACCGGCGTGTCGACGACAGCGAGACGCTGGGCGAGCTCGCGCCAGTCCGAGCCTTCGTAGTCGAGCCGGCAGACGGCGAGCCCGCGCTCGCGCGCGCGACCGAAGACGACGTTGCCGTACGGCTCCTTTCCGCCGCGCACGATCAAGCGCGCATCGATCCCCGCCGCCCGCACGTCGGCGAGCGCGTCGATCGCCTGCAGCCAGTTCTTGTCCGGGTCGAAGCGGCCGACTTTGACGCACGTCGGCTGCTCGCCGAACGCGGCGCGCAGCGCCTTCGTCTGCTCCGGATCGGCGCCGTCGAGCAGCGCCGGATCGATTCCGTTCGGGATGACGAGCGCCGCCACGTTCCAGCGCGAGAGCTCGAACTTCATGTACTTGCTGACGGCGGTGATCGCCGCCGCGCGCGTGAGCGTCGGCCAGTGGGTCTTCTCGAACCCGTAGGTGTTGTTCGCGTTCCACATCAGGGTCAGCGCCGCGCGCACGCCGCGCTCGCGCGCGAGCCGGTCGATCGCGATCGCGACGTTCGCCGTCTGCCACTCCTCGCAGATGACGAGCACGCGCTCGCCGCGCGCCTGGGCCGGTGCGACCATCTCGTCGACGATCCACGGCGGAAGCGAGGTTTCCCAGTCGTGGACTTTGCCGGGCTCGCCGTCGTACGCGTTGCGCGGGTGCTGCGCGGAGATCCACTGCGACCAGCGCCGCAGCGTGACGCCCGGATCGCTCGGCTCGACCGCCGGCGCGTGCGGATCGCCGGCGAAGAACAGCTGCACGTCGTGGCCCGCCGCGCCGAGCGCGCGCGCGAGCTGCGTCACGCGCGTCGCGAGCCCGCCGATCGACGCGTACCGGTCCGGCCCCTCGAACGAGAGAATGGCGACCTGCCGCGGAATCATCCGGCCTTCCTACGCGAGAACCGCGGCGAATACTTCCGCGTCGACGTTGCCGCCCGAGAGAATTGCAGCCACCCGCTTGCCGTGCAGTCGCTCGCGCTCGGAAGCAATCGCCGCAACGGCCGCGGCGCCTGCTCCTTCCGCGACGTTGTGCGTGTCGGTGAATATCCAGCGCATCGCCTGCCGTATCGCGTCTTCCGAAACGGTTACGATGCGCGCTGCGCCGGCCCGGATCACCGCCAGCGCGACGGGATCGGGGACGCGAACCGCGATTCCGTCGGCGATCGTCTCGGCTGATTCCGTTTCGATCGGTTCGCTGCGCGCAAACGAGCGGGCGTACGCGGGGAAGCGTTCGGAAACGACGCCGACGATCTCCGTTTGAAGTCCGAGCAGGTCGCGAACCGCGATGACGCCGGAGATGCCGGAGCCCAGGCCGACCGGGACGTAGACGACGTCGAACTCTCCGGCGGCAAACAGCTCGCGCGCGTACGTCGCGACGCCGACCACGAGATCCGGGTGATACGACGGGACGAACTCGGCGCTCGCGTCCGTTGCGAGCAGACGTGCGGCATGCGCCTTCGCCTCGTCGAAGTCGCGTCCGTGCTCGACGAGCTCAGCGCCGAGGGCGCGCATCGCCGCGTTCTTCTCCGCCGAGTTGCCGGCCGGCGCGACGATCGTGGCGCGCAAGCCGGCCCGCGACGCCGCGAACGCAACGCTCTGACCGTGGTTCCCGCGCGTCGCGCACACCAGGTGCGTCACGTGCGGAGCGCGCTTGCGCAGCGCAGCGACGTACGTCAACCCGCCGCGCACTTTGAACGCGCCGAGCGGCGTATGGTTCTCGTGCTTCAGCGTCAAGTCGACGCCGAGCCGCTCGCACAGCAGCGGCCAGCGATACGCCGGCGTCGGCGGCACGGCGTCACGAATCAGCAGCGCGGCAGCATCGGTCTCCGCCAGCGTCAGACCGAGTGGTCCGGGCGTCACGATCGACACGGGGCGGGCTTCCGGCACGCGGCCTCGGGACCCCGCTCCGAAGCCGTCAGCCCAGGCACCCCCCACGCGACGGGAGCCGACGAGCCAGGCAGGGGTCTGAACGTCGCTTACCAAACCAAGGCTGCCCCTCATTAACTCGCCAATTCGCGTGAGGAGTGTGGCGATGTCCGATCGTACCGGACCGTCTCCTCGACGGCCCAGGCTGCGAGGCCGCTGATGGGCGTCTTCGAGCAACATCCGTGGCTGCTGCTTCCTGTCATCGTCGTCACGGTCGAGCTCTGGAGCGCGCTCAAAGCCGCTGCGCTCCACGTCGTGCGCGGCTCCAAGAGCGACGACCGAACGACGCGCTGACGCGCGTCTCGCTCCGCTACCTCGCACCCGAGCGGGAAGGGAGACTTCGAATGAGTCAGTCGGAGATCAGCGGCGGGACTCCCGCGTGGCCGTCGCTCGAGCAACAGCTCGTCGAGTCGCGCGTCGTCCACGGCAGCGCGCTCGAGCAACTCGTCAAGGACAACCAAGATTTCTCGATGCTGTGGCCGCGCGAGGCGAACGACCAGCTTCGAATCCCGCTCTGGCTGCGCGTCTACTGGCGCAAGAATCATCCCGAGAACACCTTTCCCGAGCACTCCGCGAGCCTCGGCTACCCGATGGCGCTGCTCGATCTCTACGAGTGGATGGTCGCGCACCAGGATCTGAAACGCGTCGAGCAGGTGCCGCCGAAACCAGCCGCTCCCGGTACACCGGGAAAGCCGTAGGCCGGTAATGGGAACGAACGTCAACATTTCTGGGGCGACGAGCGGATTTTGCAGCGAGTCCGACATCAGCATCAACCCGTCGAACCCGAACCAGATCATCTGCGCGTCGAACGCGACGCTGAACCAGGCCCAGTTCTGGTCGGGCGACGGCGGCGCGACGTGGCAGCAGACGCTCCTTCCGCTCGACCCGGCTGACCTGAACCAGACCGATCCGGCCATCAACTGGACCTCGGACGGTACGGCGTGGTCGACCACGATCGGGTTGGGGATGCCGGACTGGAAGACGCGCGTCTACAGCTCGCCGGACGGCGGCGCGACCTGGGCGATCGAGTCGACGCCGTCGGGAACGCAGACGGCCAACGACCGGCAGACGCTGTGGGTCGACCACAACCCGAGCTCGCCGCACCACGACAACATGTACATGATCTGGCACGACGGTCTCCCGGCCTACGTCGTGTCACGACAAGGTCCCGGCGGTACCTGGAGCGCTCCCAAGCAAGTCAGCGCCGGCGAGACGACCGGGGCCAGCACCGGCGCGACGCTCACCACCAACGCGCAAGGCCACGTGTTCGCGATCTGGCCCGACGACGGCAGCCTCAAGATCTACTTCGCCAAGTCGACCGACGGCGGCAACTCGTTCGGCACCCCGGCGAAGGTCGCCGATTTGTTCGTGGGCTACAAGGTCCCGATCCCGGCGCAAGATCTGCGCCAAGCCGCCATCTACGTCTCGGCGGGGACGTCGTCGGCTGCCGGGCTCGATCTGGTCTACGTAGTGTGGACCAACCTCGCCGGCGGCGGCGGATGCAGCACCGCCGCCGACGCGCCCGGCTCGAACGTCGCCTCGACCTGCAAGACGCGCATCTGGTTCGCACGCTCGACGAACGGCGGCACGAACTGGGATCCGGCGGTGAAGATCAACGATCAAAACTCGCTGAACGATCAGTTCTTCCCGCGCCTCGTCGTCGACGATGCGACCGGCGCCGTCGCAGTCGTCTACTACGACACCATCGGCGATCCAGGCCGCCTCAAGGCCGACATCTGGCTGCAGACGTCGCTCGACAACGGCGCGAGCTGGTCCGGCGCGATGAAGATCACCGAAGGCGAGACCGACGAGACCAACAGCGCCAGCGACATCTATCAGGACCAGTTCGGCGACTACATCGGGATGAGCTCCGCCGCCGGGACGATGTTCGCGTGCTGGACCGACCGCCACCTGGGCGGCGACGAGCAGATTTGGGGCGCCCCGGTCGCCGTCCCCGCCTGCGAGCTGATCGTCGACAAGTCGACCTTCGGGCAGGACGAGGTCGGCGCGCAGGCCTCCTATCCGAGCGCGTTCTGGCTGGCCGTCGACGGGTTCCCGAACAAAGCGCTCGGGTTCGCCGTCACCAACGATTTGAGCTCGCCCCCGAACCCGGCGCCGGTGATCACCGCCACGATCGACGCGGCCCTGAACCCCACGCTCAGCACGATGCAGATCATGACGATCGGCAACAATTTACCGACGGTGAACACGTTCGGCCCCGAGCCGATTCTCGCCGAAGACCCAACGCTGCAATTGCCGCTGCAGCGCTACATGTACCCGTACACGATCTCGTTCCCCAACACCGCGGCGTTCGCCGCGCTGAACCAGCACCAAGTCGCCGTCCTGACGCTGCACGCGTCGCTGACCGTCGGCCTGGTCACCGTGAGGTCGACCGCGCTGATCGAGCTCGCGAAAGGCGAAGACCCGTACCTCACCGACGTCAACCCGGCCGACCCGACCACGTTCCCGTTCTGGCTCAGCTACGACATGCGCGTCTTCAAGGTCACGCCGAACCAGACGCACCAGTGGTTCAGCGTCCCCAACCCGGCGGACGCTTCCGGCGCGGTCGCGTACATCCAAGCGGTCATCCACAACCTCAACACGCCGGGCACGATCATGAACGGCGACATGTTCGAGTCGCTGAGCCAGGCTGAGGAGGGTGTCTCTGCGCTCGAGTTCCTGCCGAAGGACAAGAACGGCGACCTGACCTTCAACTTCGCCCTGGCGCGGGTTCGGATACTCGGCAACACGGCGACCATGGTCGGTCCGGTGCGCGTCTTCTTCCGGCTCTTCCAAGCGCAGAGCACGAACTCCGACTTCAACGAGAACACGACGTACCGCTGGGGAACCGACGGCGTCACTCCGAACCACAAGATCCCGCTGCTCGGCGTGCAGAACGACCAGCACGGCAACCCGGAGTACGTCACGATTCCGTGCTTCGCGGCCGACCGCATCAACTTGGTCACGCCGGCGGACATGCACAAGCAGCACGACGACACGAACGCGCAACCGATCACGACGGTTCCCGGCGTCGAGGTCGACACCTACTACGGCTGCTGGCTCGACGTGAACCAGCCGGGCCAGACGTTCCTGATCCCGACGCCGCCGGCCGACCCCACGAAGTGGGACGGCCCGTGGCCGGGGACGCAGTCGATCAGCGGTGCGATCACCGTGGCGCCGCACCAGTGCCTGATCGCGGAGATCCGTTTCGACGACACGCCGGTCCCGCCCGGTGCGACGTCGGCGACCTCCGACAAGCTGGCCCAGCGCAACATCGGCTGGATCGACGGTCCGAACCCCGGCACCGCGCCCTCGCGCGTCATGTCGCACCCGTTCGAGGTGCGCGCGTCCGGCGCGGCACACGAGCCGGACGAGCTCATGATCACCTGGGGCCGCACGCCTGCCGGCAGCACGGCGACGCTGTATCTGCCCGAGGTGAACGCCGCCGACGTCCTCACGCTGGCGCGCGCGATGTACACGTCGCACCGCCTCACCGTGGTCGACGCGCACACGATCGCGTGTCCGGCGGAAGGAACGACGTTCGTCCCGATCCCGAAGGGCGAGGGCCGCTACGCCGGGCTGCTGTCGGTGAACGTGCCGGCCGGCGTGCGGCGGGGCGACACGTACGACATCGTCGTTCGCCAGATCACCGATGCGGCCGGCTTCGCAACCGCGCCGCCGCCGGTGACGAGCGGACCGCAGCTCCAAGCGGCCCCGATCCAGAAAACGCCGCAGTACGAATGGCGCCGAACGCTCGCGGCGTTCCAGATCACGATCAAGATCGGCACCAAAGAGCAGCTGCTCTATCCGGAAGAACGTCTGCTGGCGTGGCTGAAGTGGCGGCTCGAGGTGATGCCGCCGGCGAACCGCTGGCGGCCCGTCCTGCTGCGGTACCTTGACGTCGTCGCCGGGCGCGTCGGCAGCTTCGGCGGCAACCCGAACGCGATACCGCCCTCGCCGGAAGGCGACGTCCCCGGCCACGTTCCCGAACCGCACGGCCACCCGTTCCGGTGCTATCGCGAGTACTGCGGCAAGGTCGCCGCGCTCTTCTACGACCGCTTCGGCGACTTCGAAGGGTTTCTGCTCGAGACGGAAAGCGGACACGAGCACTGGTTCCGCGGTCGCGAGCGCGAGATCGAAGCGCTCGCGAACCGCGCGTGGTGCGAGCGCATCGCCGTCAGCGTGTTCGTCGACGAGGAAACGCCGGACTGTCCCGTCTCGATCGTCCTGCGCCGCGCGGGCGAACTGTGCCGCGAGGTCCCCTCGGAGCGCGAGGAGTGCGCGGAGAAATCGGGGCACGAACACGGCGAGCACGAGTCTCCGTTGGAGAAGGCCGAACACTTCGCGAAGCGCCTGCTCTTTGGAGAGAAACGCGAGCCCGAGAAGCACGACTCGGACGAGTAGTCCGGTTCGCGCAGGTCACGTCACACGGCAAGCTGCCGCAGGACGTACTGCAGGATGCCGCCGTGGCGGTAGTATTCGGCTTCGTCCGGGGTGTCGATGCGGACGAGGGCGTCGAACGGTTTCGGCGCGCCGTTCGCATCGGCGGCGGTGACTTTCACGGTCATGCCCGGCTCCAGCTTTGCGGCGACGCCTTCGATCGCGTACGTCTCTTCGCCGGTGAGGCCGAGCGATTCGCGCGTCGCGCCGTTCACGTACTGCAGCGGGAGAATGCCCATGCCGATCAGGTTCGAGCGGTGGATGCGCTCGAACGACTCGGCGATCACCGCCTTGATTCCGAGCAGGTACGGGCCTTTTGCGGCCCAGTCGCGCGAGCTGCCGCTGCCGTACTCCTTGCCTGCGAGCACGATGAGCGGGGTGCCGTCGGCGCGGTACTTCTCGCTGGCGTCGTAGATGGACATCTGCTCGTTGGTCGGAAGATGGCGCGTCACGCCGCCTTCGGTGCCGGGGACGAGCAGATTGCGCAGCCGGATGTTCGCGAACGTGCCGCGGACCATCACCTCGTGGTTCCCGCGCCGGGCCCCGTACGAGTTGAAGTCCTGCGGCTGAACGCCTTTCGACATCAAGTACTTCGCGGCGGGCGAGCTCCTCGCGATGTTGCCGGCCGGCGAGATGTGATCGGTCGTCACCGAGTCCCCGACCATCGCGAGCACGCGCGCCCCGCGAATGTCCTGGAGCGGCGCGGGCTGCTTCGGCATCCCGTCGAAGTACGGCGGGCGCTTGACGTATTCGGATTGCTCGTCCCAGGCGTAGCGCTCGCCGGCGGGAACGTTCATCGCCGACCAGCGCCGGTCGCCCGCGAACACGTCGGCGTAGCGCGCGCGGAACATCGCCTCGTTCAGCGCCGCGGCCATCGCCGCGTTGATCTCCTCGCTGCTGGGCCAAACGTCGTGCAGGTACACGTCTTCGCCGGTCGCGGTGCGGCCCAGCGGCTCGCTCGTCAAGTCGACGTCCATCCGGCCGGCGAGCGCGTAGGCGACCACGAGCGGCGGCGAGGCGAGATAGTTGGCGCGCACTTGCGGGTGGATGCGGCCTTCGAAGTTGCGGTTGCCGCTGAGCACCGCGGCGACGATCATGTCGTGCTCGGCGACCGCGTGTGCGACGTCCTCGCCGAGCGGGCCGCTGTTCCCGATGCACGTCGTGCAGCCGTAGCCGACCAAGTTGAACCCGAGCTGGTCGAGGTACGGCGTCAGGCCGGCCTTCTGCAGGTAGTCGGTGACGACTTTTGAGCCCGGCGCCAATGACGTCTTCACCCACGGCGCAGGCTTGAGCCCTTTCTCGACGGCCTTCTTCGCCAGCAGACCGGCGCCGATCAGCAGCGCCGGGTTCGAGGTGTTCGTGCACGAGGTGATCGCCGCGATCACCACCGCGCCGTCGGAGACCTGCGTGCGCGGCTGCGCGGCGACCGCGGTTCCGCCGCCTTCGCCTTCGAAGCGCTCGAGCGCTTTGGCGTTGCCGTTGCGCGCGTTCTGCCATTCTTCGAGCGCGGCGTTGAACGTCGTCTTCACGTCCTTCAGCGGAACGCGGTCCTGCGGGCGCCGCGGGCCGGCGAGGTTCGGGGTGACGTCGCCGAGGTCGAGCGCGAGCGTGTCGGTGAAGCGCGGATCGGCCGAGGCGTCGGTGCGGAACATCCCCTGCGCCTTCGCGTACGCTTCGACCAACTCGATCTGCTCTTGGGCGCGCCCGGTCAAGCGCAGGTAGTCGAGCGTCAGTTGGTCGATCGGGAAGATCGCGACCGTCGAACCGTACTCCGGCGACATGTTGCCGATCACGGTGCGGTCGGCGACTTGCAGCGAAGACAAGCCGGCGCCGTAGAACTCGACGAACTTGCCGACGACGCCCTTCTTGCGCAGCATCTGCGTGATCTGCAGGGCGAGATCGGTCGCGGTGACGCCTTCGCGCAGCTTTCCGGTCAGCTTGAACCCGATCACCTCCGGGATCAGCATCGTGACCGGCTGGCCCAGCATCGCCGCTTCCGCCTCGATCCCGCCGACGCCCCAGGCCAGCACGCCGAGCCCGTTCGCCATCGTCGTGTGCGAGTCGGTCCCGACGACGGTGTCGGGGTACGCGAGCGCCGTTCCGCCGGGATGCTGCTCGCCCGCGCCGCCGGCGCCGAACACGACGCGCGCCAGATACTCGATGTTGACCTGGTGGACGATCCCGGTGTCGGGCGGCACGGCCCGGAAACCGTCGAGCGAGGACTGTCCCCACTTCAGGAACGCGTAGCGCTCGCCGTTGCGCGCGAATTCCAGCTCCGCGTTCTTTTCGAACGCCTCGGGCGACGCCCACGCGTCGACCTGCACCGAATGGTCGATGACCAGCTCGACCGGCTGCAGCGGGTTGATCTTTCGCGGATCGCCGCCGAGCTCGCCGATCGCGTCGCGCATCGCGGCGAGGTCGACGACGCACGGCACGCCGGTGAAGTCTTGCAGCAGCACGCGCGCCGGCCGGTACGCGATCTCTTTCGTCGACGGCGTGCCGGGCTGCCACGCTGCCAGCGCCTCGACGTCGTCCTTCGTCACCGAACGCCCGTCTTCGAAGCGCAGCAGGTTCTCGAGCAAGATCTTCAGCGAGTACGGCAGCGTCGCGAGGTCGTAGCGCTCACCGAGCGCGCTCAGCCGAAAGTACGTGTACTCGCGCGCCTTTCCGGAGCCCGCCGAAGGAGCGCGCAGCGTGTCGCGCGCGGAGAAGCTGTTCGGATGCGTCTGCTGCATGGCGAGGATCAGCGTTCGGCGGTAGCGGTCGGACTGCTGCTGCGGCACCGTCCCCGCTTTGTTGACAGTCGTACTGTTTTTTGGGACAGTGTGCGGGTGCGGCGCGACGACTTGCGGCCGGCCCTGTTCGGCACCGCGACCAAGGACCGGATTCTCGTCCGGCTGGCGCTTTCGGAGAACGGCTTGCACGTGCGCGAGCTGGCGCGCCAGATCGACGGCAGCCCGAACGCGGTCCACCGCGTCGTGATCGCGCTCGAGCGCGCCGGCGTCGTCGTCTCGCGGCCGGTCGGGACGACGCGGATCGTGCTGCTGAACCGCCGCTGGTACGGCGCGGTCGAGCTGCGCGCGCTGCTCGAGCGGCTCGCGCACGCCTATCCGGAAGTCGGCGAGCGCGCGCGCACGTTTCGCGAGCGGCCGCGCCGGATCGGCAAGCCGCTCTGATGTTGGATGAGCACGCCTCGCTGGTCGACGTCGCGTTCGCGGCGTGCACCGTGCTGGAGCGCGCCGGGGAGACCGCGGTGCTGTGCGGCGGAAGCGCGGCGGCGTACTACGTTCCCGACCTCTATCAATCGCTCGACGTCGACTTCGTGGTCGAGGTCGGCGCGGCACCGCACGTCGTCGACCGCGCGCTCGCGACGCTCGGCTACGCCTTCGTGAACGAAGGCCACTACCGCCACGCGACGCTTCCGTACACGCTCGCGTTCCCGATCGGCCCGCTCGCGATCGGGCGCGAGTACGTCACGTCGTGGCGAACGGACCGGCGCGGCGATCTGCTGCTGCACGTCTACACGCCGACCGACGTCGTGCGCGACCGCTTCCTCCACTACTGGGCGTGGGGCGACCGGACCGCCCTCGACGTCGCGCTGGCCGTCGCGCGCGCCCGCGCCGGCGAGGTCGACCTCGACGCCGTCCGGGCCTGGACCGCGCGCGAGCTGTCCGCCGACGCCTCGTACGACGCCTCCCGAATCGGGCGGTTTTTCACATTGCTTCGCGGAGGTTAGTCCTCCGAGCGGGAACCAAGCCGACGTGATCGATCGCATTCGCATTTCCGGACGGCTCGGGCTGGCGGTGTGCGCCGCCGCGCTGCTCCTCGCCGCCGCGGGCGGGTCGCCACCGGCCGCCGCCGCCCCCAACGCCTGCGCGCAGGCGCTCGCGTACGAGAAGACCGCCGCGAGCGACGGGGTCTCCACGCAGGTCAGGTACGACTCCTCGGTCGCCGGGCTCTCGGCGAACCAGGGCTGCCGCGATCCGCAGATGCACCTCGTCAACGAGGCGTATCTGCTCTCGATGCGGGCGCCTGCGGAGCACGATCTGAAAATCGGGAACTGGCGCCAGGACTTCACCCGGGCCGACATGCTGCTGCTCCAGTGCACGAACTGGCCCGGGCTCAAGGGAACGAAGCACGCCGCCGACTGCAGCACGCAGCGCCGCTACAACGCGCAGATCGCCAAGACGCTCGAAGGGTACGACCGTCGCACGCCGGCGCCCATGCCGCCGGCACCGACGCCGACGCCGAGCGGCTACCGCCCGCCGCCCCCGCCGCAGCTCGGGCAGCCTGCCGGTCCTACCCCGTCGCCGACACCTCACCGCTAGCCTCCGGCTCGGCCGGGGCGACGGGCTCGAAGATCGTGCGCGGGTCGCCGTTGCCGTAGCCGCGCACGCGCAAAACGGACTCGCCGGCGAGCAGCTGCCAGAGCGGCTCGACGACGAGCTGGCGCCGCCACGAGGTCAGGTTCACGAGGTCGCCGAGCGCCTCGGGAGTCTGCGGGGCCTCGCGCGCGATCCGCTCGAGCGCGGCCCGCGGCAGGAGCAGCGTCGTCGGCAGATCGTTCTCGGCGGCCAGCGCGCTGACCAGCACCGCCATCGTCGCGACGAGCGCCTCGCGCTGCGGGCCGAGCGGCTTGGGCGCGCGCGGCGGCAAGGCGTCTTCGGGAATCGCTTCGCCCCGCCGGACCGCTTCGACGATCCGCTCGCCGAGGTTGCGCCGCGTCCCGGCGTCGATGCGGCGCAGCTGCGAGAGCTCCTCGACGCTCTTCGGCCGCAGTTGCACGAGCCCGACCATCACGTCGTCCGGGAGAACGTACTTCAGCGGGATGTTGCGCTCGCGCGCGTAGCGGTCGCGCAGGTGCGCGAGCTCGTTGAGGATCCCCAGCTCCCGCCGGTTCATCCGCGCGTTCCCCGAGACGCGCAGGTAGAGCCGCCGCGGATCGCTGCGGTAGGTGCGCAGCTCGCTGAGCGCGGGCATCTCCTCGTCGGCCCACGACTCGCGCCCGCGCGCGCGCAGCCGCTCGCGCAATCGGTCTTCGAGCGCGAAGAGGTACTTCACGTCGTCGACCAGGTATTCGACCTGCTTCTGGGTGAGCGGCCGCGTGCTCCAGTCGCTGACGGTCTGCGACTTGCGCAGCGTCACGCCGCACAGATCGCGCACGAGGTCGAGCAGCGAGATCGAGAGGCCGTAGCCGACGAACGCCGCGGCGACCTGGGTGTCGAAGACCGCGCGCGGGAGCGTCTCGAACGCGTCGGCAAGAATGCGCAGATCGGAGCTGAGCGCGTGGCCGACGACGCGCGCGCCGGCGAGCGCGTCGACCAGCGGGCGCAGATCGCGCACCGCGAGCGGGTCGACGACCGCGACGCCGTCCTCGAACAGCAGCTGCACCACCATGAGGTGCGGCGTGTACGACTTTTCGGTGTGAAACTCGGTGTCGAGCGCGACGCGCGGCGCGCGCGCGATGCGAGCGCACGTCGCGGCGAGCGTTTCGGGCGAATCGACCAGCGTGACGCTCAGGCCGGAGCTCGGCGTTGCGTTCACGGCGCGAGCGTCGGCAGCGTTTGCAGCATCTGTTCCGCGGCGCGGTGGCTGTGGCGGCGTCGGATATGAATGTGATGTCTCTCCGCGAAGGCTTGAGTCGGTTCGACGATGTGCGCATCGACGTAGTCGGAGGCCGCGTTCCCGAAGACGGCCAGCACGGTGCAGATCGGGATGGCGACGGCGCACATCGTGTAGATTTGGCGGAAGATCGGGACGCGCAGCGCGGCGGCGGTCTGCGTCGCGATCGTGCCGCCGAGCCCCGGAATGATGCGCACGGCGATCAAGAACATCGGCGAGCCGATCTTGAAATGGCGCGCCCAGGACGGCAGCCGCTCGACGTTTTTCCGCACGTCGAACGCGCTGGAGGTGCGCAGCGCGACGACGTACCCGATCACCGCGGCAAGCACCAGCCCGATCGCGTTCACGACCGAGCCCCACACCGGGCCGAACAGCACGCCGTTCATGACCGCCAGCGCATCGGTGACGGAGAACGGCGCCGAAGCGACGACCGCGAACACGAGGACGGCGAGCGGCATCGCGAAAGGGCCAAGCTGAGCGAGCACTTGCTCAACCCACGGACGGTGGGAAACGACCACGGCCGCGAGCACGAACGATGCGAGCAGGATACCGACCGCCTCCAAGCGGCGCAAGATTCGGGCCAGACGAGAGCTCACCGCAGACCAAGTTGCAACGGCTTCGCGAAAGTCCCTGGAATTTGGGGTTGACCCTGCCCTAGCGCAGAGGTAGGATGAGGACACCTCGAGGTACTCACGACGACACACGGGAGGGCGGCTTGACGTCGCAAGATCCACCCGGTTCCGAAGCCACCGCCAGGCTGACTGCGCGCCTGCGGTGACAAGAGCGACAACGATTTTCTGACAAGCGCAAACTTCATCCGAAGGCAGGAGGGCGGCATCATTTCGATGACCGAGGATCCACCGAAGGAACAAGCGTCGCGGTGACCGATTGGTCGCTGCGGCAACAATCGAAACAGGTTACGGAGGGCCACGCCGATCGGTGTGGCCCTTTCGCTATTTCTTTTTTTGCGTACGGGCGGAGCGCGCGGCTACTCGAGCGCGGCGATCGAACGGCGGTCGGACGGGTCCTCGCTTGCGGCGGTCGACATGAACGCGTCGAGGATCTCGAGGCCGACCGCAGCGCTCGTCGCGCGCAAGCTGAGCGCGAGCACGTTCGCGTCGTTCCACTTGCGCGCGCCTTCCGCGGTGAGCGCGTCGGCGCACAGCGCCGCGCGCACGCCGTGCACTTTGTTCGCGGCGATCGAGATTCCGGTCCCCGTCCAGCAGCACACGATGCCGAGGTCGGCACGGCCGGCCGCCACCTCCTCGCCGACGGCGCGCCCGATCGACGCCCATTCTTTGTCGTTCGGATCGTGCACGGCGCCGAACGTGGTGACCGCGGCACCGCGCTTTTCCAGCTCGGCCAGCAGGGCATCGGTCAGCGGGCCGACGTCGTCGGCTCCGATCGCACAGCGCATCGTATGACGGGGTTTTCCGCCGCCGACGAGACTACTGCTGGATCGTGATGTTGTCGGCTTCGAGCGTGCCGTTGGGGTCGGTGCGGCCGTTCACGTCGACGTACGTGCCGGCGCCCGGCGTGGCGCCGCGCGGGTTGATGACCGTTCCCTGGTGCAGGCGGACGTTGCGGTAGCAGTTCGGCCCGCACTGGACCTGCATGTCGAAATGCTTGAAGTACGAGACCGTCCCGCGCACGTTGTTGCGCGCGTTGATCGCTTGGCGCTGCAGAATCTGCTGGCCGACGTTCAGGATCGTCTGCAGCACCTGCGAGTTCGGCGTGCTCGGCGGCACGGTCGGGACCGGAATCGGGGTCGGCGCCGCAGCCGGGGCGGGGGTCGACTGGGCTCCCGCGAGTGTCGTCGCACCGAGAGCGAGAACGAGTGCCGAGGTGACGATGAGAGACGGACGCATTGCAGAGAAGGAACGCGCCTTGGCCCACGCGGGGTTCCGGTGAGGGAGCCGGCCGCCGAGGTACGCGACGCCGCCACCGTGATCGTCGGACGCGACGCGAGCGAGGGCTTGCAGGTCTTCATGGTGCGGCGCGGTGTCGGCGCGGTGTTCCTGCCGGACCGGTACGTCTTCCCGGGCGGCCGGGTGGACGAGGCGGACCGGCACGAAGCGGCGCAGCGGCTGCACGGTTCGGCCGGCGCGGTCGAGCCCGCCTACGCGATGACCGCCGCGCGGGAGACGTTCGAGGAAGTCGGCCTGCTCTTCGCCGACCGCCCGGTCGACGCCGGCGCGCTACGGGAAGCGCGGCGCGCGATGCTGGCCGGCGAGATCGCTTTCGGCGCGGTGCTGGAGCGCCTCGGCGTCGCAGTTGACGCCTCGCAGTTCGTCTACTTCTCGCGCTGGATCACGCCGAAGGCGGAGCTGGCGACGCGCCGGTTCGACGCGCGCTTCTTCGTAGCGCGCGCGCCCGAAGACCAAGTCGCCGAAGCCGACACGAGCGAAGTGCACGACGGCCGGTGGCTGCGCCCGCTCGAAGCGCTCGCGCTGCACGAGCGCGGCGAGATCGGGCTGATCTTTCCGACGATCAAACACTTGGAACGGATCGCGCCGTACCGCACCGTGTCGCAGCTGCTCGCGTTCGCGCGCGCGAAAGCGATCGTCACCGTGACGCCGGAAGTACAGCCCGGGCCGACGTTCGTGATGATTCCGGAGCTGGAGAACGCGTGGTGACGCACGCGCCGGCCTTGCTGAGCGCGCGCGTGACGCGGCTACGCGCGAACAATCCCTCGCCGATGACGCTCGACGGCACCAACGGTTACGTCGTGCGCGTCGGCCCGAAAAGGCTGGTCGCGATCGATCCGGGTCCGGTCGACGACGCGCAGCGCGACGCCTTTCTCGCCGCGTCGCGCGAGCGCGATTCTTCGTACGCGGCGATTCTAGTGACGCACGGGCATCCCGATCATTTTCCCGGCGCAGCGCCGCTCGCCGTAGCGACCGGCGCGCCCGTGCTCGCGCATCCGGAGGCGAAGTTTCCGCATGACCGCGAGCTGGCGGACGGCGAGCGGCTCTCGTTCGAGGACGCGTCGTTCACTGTGCTGCACGCGCCGGGCCACGCGCGCGATCATCTCGTCTTCGTGCTCGACGACGAGCGCGCGCTCTTCACCGGCGACGTCGTGATCGGGAACAGTTACGTCGTCGTCGCACCGCCCGGCGGCGAGATGCGGACCTACCAGCGCACGCTGCGGCGCCTGCGCGAGGAGTACGGCAACGCGAGCGCGATCTACGGCGGCCACGGCCCGGAGATGCGCGACGTGCGCGCCAAGCTGGAGGAGTACATCGCGCACCGCGAGCAACGTGAGCGCCAAATCGTCGACGCGCTCGCCACCGGCCCGACGACGATCCCGCAGCTCGTCGAACGAATCTACGCCGGCGTCGACAAGCGACTCTGGCCCGCGGCCGGACGGCAAATCCTCGCATACCTGCTCGCGTTCGAGCACGAAGGCCGCGTCCGAAGCAAAGCGGTTGAACGCGAAGCGACCGCCCAGGAAGCGGCGATTCTCAACCCCGACCTCTCGAAGCTCGACCGCAACCTCGGCGCCGACGTGATCCGCGCAGAGCTCGGCTTCGAAGTCGCCGAGCCACTGCTGCGTTACGCACTCGCGTGAACAAAGGACGCTTCGAGTCGTTCTCGGACGGCGTCTTCGCCTTCGCGATCACCTTGCTGGTGCTGTGCAACATGGTATAACGTCATGCTCGCCCACGTCGTTCGCTCCCGCGCATTTCTCGAAAGGCTACGGGGAACGTGAGCGCGGCCGGTCAGACGGCCGCGCTCAGCCGCCATTCGCAGAATGCCGCCGCCGCTACGGCGTAGGCTGCGACCAGCGCGGTCGCGGTTGCGAGTGCCGCCGGCGCCCCTGCGCGTGCGCCCGCGGACAACGAGGCGAGCACGACGAGCACCGCGAGCGCGGAGGTTAGCACCACGCGCACGAACGCACCCGGGCCGCGGCGGTCGCGCGAAAAGAAGACGTCGACGGACAACGAGATCAAGCGTGACGCGACCGGCGTGAGGACGACGAGCGGCACGGCGGCGACACCGAGCAGCGGCTTTCCGATCGCGATCCCGAGCGCCGGCGCGGCGGCTGCGGCGAATGCGGCGACCTGGACCGCGTCGGCGAACGCCCACACCGCGATCGCGCGTGCGGACGTGCCGAGCGCGGCGCGCCACCACGGCGTGAGCAGCGTTGCCGGCGCGGTCGTGCGGCGCAGCGCACCGTCGACGAGCAATGCGAATCCGCCGACGACGACCGCGAGCGCGGTCGTCTGGCCCCCGGCTCGCGCGGCGGCGAACGGCAGCACCGCTCCGAGAAGCGCACCGCCCAGAAAATGCACCAACGGAACGAGCGCTTCACCGCGGCGCCGAGCGATGAGCCAGCGCGCCGCCGCAAGGCCGCGCGGAACGCGTGCGCGCCAACGCTCGTTCGGCACGACGTCGCGCGCACGGGCGCGCGAGTCGTCAGACGTTCGGAACGCCGTCAGCGACGATGTTACTACGCTCAGGGGCGCCACGCCGATCGCCGCTACCGCCATCAAGATGATGCTGCCCGCCCGTGCCGGGTCGACCGACGCGAACAGCACGCCGAGCGGTGCGGCGACGGCCGCGACGGTCGCGGTCGCGCGAACTGCAAGCACCGCCGTCGTCGCGCGCTGCCCCTCCTGCGTCGTGACGCCGGCGTAGCGCCACCAGACCGTATCGGCCGCGCGCGTGCCGTATGTCAGCGACGTGTGCCGTCCGGCGAGCGCCGCGAGCGCGAGGACGACGACGCAGACCGCAAGGACGAGCACCGGGGTCGGCGACCAGGCGCCGAGCGTGCGCGCCGCGTTCGGCGACGTGACGACCTCGACGGCGAACGCGATGACTGCCAGCGCACCGACGGTGCTCCACAGCGTGCGGCGCGTCGGATGCCGCACGGCACGACGCGCCGCCGCGCGCGCGATCGTCGCCTCGAACCGCAGCAGCGAGGCGGTCATGCGGCGACGCCGAGATACGCCGTGCGCAGCGCTTCGAGCGTCGCAAAGCGCGCCACCGGCTCGTCGAGCACGATGCGTCCCGCGACGAGCACCATGATGCGATCCGCCGCTTCGAACGCCGTCGCCAGCGCGTGCGTGCTGACGACGACCCCGGCGCCGCTGGCAGCGAGATCGCGCACGAGCCCGACCAGCGCATGCTGCGCCGCCGGATCGAGTCCCGCGCTCGGCTCATCGAGCAGCACGAGGTCGGCGCGCGCAAGCAGCGCGCCCGCCAAACACAAGCGCTGGCGGTTTCCCTTCGACAGCGTCCCTGCCGGCCGGTCGCGCAACGCGCTCAACCCGGTGCGCTCGAGCGCCTGCGACACCGTCGCGTCGGCGTCGGTCAGCCGGCGTGCGGCCGCAACGAATCGCAAGTGCTCCGCCGGAGTAAGGTCGTCGTACACGACCGGCAGCTCGGGGACGTACGCCACGCGCCGTTCCCGCTCGGTGCGTTTCGTCGCGCCAGCGACGGAAATGGCCCCGGCGCTCGGTGAGAGGAGCGCGCCGATGCACGCGAGGGTCGTCGTCTTTCCCGCCCCGTTCGGGCCCAGCAATGCGACCACTTCGCCGCGCGCGACGTCAAGGTCGATGCCGGCGACCGCTTCGACGCTCCCGAATCGCCGCCTCAACCCGCGCACCGAGAGCACGACCGCACCGCGATCCATCACGCGCGCGCTCTACCGCCGGCTCACGGAGTTCGTTTCACCGCGGAGCGCGCTCTCAGCGTTACGCGGAGCGCTTCAACCGCTCACCGCGAGCAGCACCTTCCCGAACTGCGCGCCCTTGTCCACCGATTCGGCCGCTGCGGCTACTTCATCGATCGGATAGACGCGGTCGATCGCCGGCTTAATCGATCCATCGAACATCGCCAGCATGTCGGTGAAGTCTCGCGGCGAGCCCATCGAGGAGCCCATTACGTCGAGCTGCTTCCAGAAGACCGAGAACGGGCGGATTTTCGCGTCGCCTTGCGTGCCGCCGTAGATCACGACGCGGCCGCCGTAGCGGGTGACGTTCAGCGCCTTTGCGAGCGTGTCGCCGCCGGCGGAGTCGACGACCAGGCTCGGGCCGCCGTCGACCGCGGCGACCTCCTTCTCCCACTTCTCGTTGGCCTTGTAGTTGATCGCCACGTCGGCGCCCATTGCTTTCGCGCGCTCGAGCTTCTCGTCGCTCGACGAGGTGACGATCACCTTCGCGCCGATCTTCTTCGCGAACAGCAGCACGAACGTTTGCACGCCGCCGCCGATGCCGGTGATCAACACGACGTCGTCCTTCGTGCAGCCTCCGCGGTAGACGAGCGCGCGGTACGCGGTCACGCCGGCGAGCGGGATCGCCGCCGCTTCGTCGTCGCTCAACGAGGGCGGCGCGGGGTGCACGTTTTCGGCCGGCACGGCGATGTACTCCGCGAACGTGCCCTGATGCGGCATGCCGAGGACCTGCCCACTGCGCCGCCAGACGCGCTGGTCGGGGCCCCAGCCCAGCGTCGGATCGATCACCACCCGCGTCCCGGCCGGCGGCCCGTTCACACCCTCGCCGTGCACCACGACGGTGCCGGCGCCGTCGGAGCCCGGAATGCACGGAAGCTGGATCCCGGGGTAGAGTCCCTGGCTGATGAAGACGTCGCGGCGGTTGAAGGCCGCGCGCCGGATCTTCACGAGCGTCTCGCCGCGGCCGGGCTGCGGATCGTCGACCTGCTCGACGCGGAAGAGCTGGGGACCGCGCTCGCGGTCGATCTCGTGGAGGCGGACGGCTCGCATCCCCGCTCGGTACGAGCACCGCACCGGGAGCGCCTACCGGCGAGCGTGAATGACGCTTCAACGACGTCTCTCCGCGCTTGGAGGATGCTTGGCTTTTCCGTCAGTGAGCTTGGGGCCGCCGATCGCGAAGCGGTTGTCCCGCATGGAAGTCGAGATCGAGGCGAACCGCTGCCTCAACTGCTACGACGCGCCCTGCACCCGCGCGTGCCCGACCTCGATCGACGTGCCGCGCTTCATCGGCCGCATCGCGACCGGCGATCTGCTCGGCAGCGCGCAGACGATCATGGACGCGAACCCGGTCGGCGCCAGCTGCGCGCGCGTCTGCCCGACCGACCAGCTCTGCGAGGGCGCCTGCGTCTACAACGCCGACCACAACCCCATCCGGATCGGCGACCTGCAGCGCTACGCGACCGACTGGGCGATCCGCGAGAACGTGCGGCTCTTCGAGCCCGGACCGCCGAGCGGAAAGCGCGTGGCCGTGGTCGGCGGAGGTCCGGCGGGGCTTGCGGCGGCGCGCGAGCTCGCGCGGATGGGGCACGCGGTGACGATCTTCGAGCGCGACGAGGCGGCGGGCGGGCTGGACACGTACGGCATCGTTCCGTTTCGCCTCCCGGCCGAGATCGCGCTGTGGGAGGTCGAGCAGGTGCGCGCGCTCGGCGTGGAGATCCGCACCGGCGTCGCGGTCGGCGAGACGATCTCCGCGGAGGACGTGCTCGCGCAGCACGATGCGGTGGTGCTGACGGTCGGAATGGGGAACGTGCCGCGCCTCGGGATCGAAGGCGAAGATGCAATCGGCGTGTGGGATGCGCTGGACTTCATCCGCGTCGCGAAGATGGGCGGCGACGTCGGCGTGCTCGGCGACGCCGTCGCGATCATCGGCGGCGGCAACACCGCGATCGACGCGGCGACCTGCTCGCGCCGGCTTGGTGTTCCCTCCGTGACGATGTACTACCGGCGCGGCGCGGAGCGGATGACCGCGTACGATTTCGAGGTGGAGTTCGCGCAGGTCGAAGGCGTCGAGTTTCGCACGTACGTGCTGCCGAAGCGGATCCTCGTGCGTGACGGGCGGGTCGCGGGACTCGAGCTGATCTCGACCGCACCGGACAACAGCGCGCGACCGCTCCCCGGCACCGAGCGCGTCGTCGCGGCCGACACGGTCATCCTGGCGATCGGCCAGACGCGGCACACCGCGCTGTTCGACGCGTTCGGCGTCACGCACGACGTCAACGGGATCGCGCTCGTCGACGAGCACATGCGCACCAACCGCCCGAACGTCTTCGCCGCCGGCGACTGCATGTTCGTCCCGGGCGGCGTCGACGCGATGGTCGTCGAAGCGGCGCAGCGCGGGAAGATCGCGGCGCAGAGCGCCGACGCAGCGCTGCGCGCGGAGGTGCGCTGATGGCCGACCTGTCGATCGATCTGGCTGGAATTCGCAGCCCGAACCCGTTCTGGCTCGCCTCCGCGCCGCCGACGAACTCGGGCTATCAGGTGATGCGCGCGTTCGCCGCCGGCTGGGGCGGCGCGGTGTGGAAGACGCTCGCGCTCGAGCCGATCGTGAACGTCACCTCGCGCTTCGCCGGGATGAACGTCGGCGCGTACCGCATGGCCGGGATGAACAACATCGAGCTCATCACCGACCGTCCGCTCGAAGACAACTTGCGCGAGATCGCGGAATGCAAGGCGGCGTATCCCGACCGCGCGATCGTCGTTTCGCTGATGACCGAGTGCACGCAGGCCAGCTGGCACGAGCTGATCGCGCGCTGCGAGACGGTGCCGGTCGACGGCTTCGAGCTAAACTTCGGCTGCCCGCACGGGATGTCGGAGCGCGGGCAGGGCGCGGCGGTCGGGCAAGACCCCGAATTGATCGAGATGGTGACGCGCTGGGCGAAGGAGGCCGCGCACGTCCCCGTCATCGTGAAGCTCACGCCGAACGTCACCGACGTGCGCTACGCCGCGCGCGCGGCGGCGAAGGGCGGCGCCGACGCGATCAGCCTGATCAACACGATCAACTCGCTGATCGGCGTCGACCTGGACACCTGGCTGCCGATCCCGCACGTCGACCGGCAGTCCTCGCACGGCGGCTACTGCGGCCCGGCGGTGAAGCCGATCGCGCTCAACATGGTCGGCGCGTGCGCGAAGGACGCACAGGTCGGTATCCCGATCTCGGGGATCGGCGGGATCTCCGACTGGCGCGACGCGGTTGAGTTCATGCTAATGGGCTCGTCGACGGTGCAGGTCTGCACGGCGGTGATGCACCACGGCTTCCGGATCGTCGGCGACATGATCGACGGATTGAACAACTACCTCGACGCGCGCGGCGTCGCCTCGGTCCGCGAGATCGTCGGCAAGACGGTCCCGCGCTTCGTCGACTGGAACGATCTCAACCTCGACTACAAGATCGTCGCGCGGATCGACCCCGACCTTTGCATCCGCTGCAACAAGTGCTACATCGCCTGCGAGGACGCCGCGCACCAGTGCATCGACCGCCCGGCCGACCCAAAGCTCGCGCCGGTCGTCGACGAGGAGCACTGCGTCGGCTGCAACCTATGCCAGATGGTCTGCCCGGTGGTGGACTGCATCGAGATGGTGCGCGTCGACGCCGGCGACACCGTTCACACCTGGAGAGAGAGGCTCACATCAGTACCGTCGTAAGAGGCGGCACGGTCGTCACCGCGACCGACGTCTTCCCCGCCGACGTCCTGGTCGAGGACGGAACCGTCACCGCGATCGCGCGCACGATCGGCGAGCTCGGGCACGAGACGGTCGACGCGTCGGGCGCGTACGTCTTCCCCGGCTTCATCGACCCGCACACGCACCTGGACATGCCGTTCGGCGGAACCACGACGATCGACGACTTCGCCAGCGGCACGGTCGCCGCGGCGCTGGGCGGGACGACGACGATCGTCGACTTCGCGCTGCACCAGAAAGGCGACTCGCTCGCGAACTCGCTCGCGATGTGGCACCGCAAAGCGGCCGGCAAAGCGGCGATCGACTACGCGTTCCACCTGACGATCGCCGACGGGCGGCCGGAGACGATCGAAGAGATCCCGCAGATGATCGTGCGCGAGGGCGTCAACTCGTTCAAGGTCTTTATGGCCTACAAGCACGTGCTGCAAGTCGACGACGAGACGATCTTCAAGGTGCTCAAAGCGGCCGCGAAGGCCGGCGGGCTGGTGCAGGTGCATGCCGAGAACGGCGACGTCATCGAGGTGACGGTGAAGGAGGCGCTGGCGGCCGGACAGACCGCGCCGAAGTACCACGCGCTTACGCGGCCCGTCGAGCTCGAAGGCGAAGCGACCTCGCGCGCGATCCGGCTCGCGGAAGTCGCGGGCGCGCCGCTGTACGTCGTGCACGTCTCGAGCGCGATGGCGGCCGACGCGATCAGCGACGGGCGCAAGCGCGGGCTCCCGATCTACGGCGAGACCTGCCCGCAGTACCTCGTCTGCGACGTGAGCGACTATGACCGCCCGAACTTCGCCGCGGCGAACTACGTGATGTCGCCGCCGCTGCGCGAGAAGCGCGACCAGCAAGTCCTGCTCAAGAAGCTCAAGAACGGCGAGCTGCACGCGTTCGGCTCGGACCACTGCTCGTTCAACAACTGCGGGCAGAAAGAGCTCGGCAAGGACGACTTCTCGAAGATCCCCAACGGGGCGCCGACGATCGAGGACCGGGTCGCGATCCTGTACGAGCACGGCGTGAACAAGGGCGTCATCGGGCTGAACCAGTTCGTCGCGCTCGCCTCGACGAATCCGGCGAAGCTGTTCGGCCTCTTTCCGCGCAAGGGAACGATCGCCGTCGGCAGCGACGCGGACATCGTGGTGTGGGACCCGAACGCCGAGCGGACGATCTCGGCGAAGACGCATCACATGAAGGCCGACAACAACATCTTCGAAGGGATGACGGTGCGCGGCCGCCCGCGCTACGTCTTCTCGCGCGGCCGCAAGGTCGCCGACGACGGCAGCTTCACCGGCGCGCCGGGCGCCGGGATCCACCAGAAGTCCGCGCCTTTCCGCCCCGTCCAGCTGTGAAGCCAGGAGAATCGAACTCGCGATGAGCGACAGCAATGTGGTGAAGATCGGCCTGGTGCAGGCGCATCACGAGACCGACGGCTCGCAGCCGGTCGACGTGCACAAGCGCGAAGCGATCAAGAAGCACGAGCGAATGATCCGCGAGGCGGCGCAGCGGGGCGCGCAGATCGTCTGCCTGCAGGAGCTCTTCTACGGACCCTACTTCTGCACCGAGCAGTCACCGAAGTGGTACGAAGCGACGGAGCAGGTCCCGGACGGCCCGACGACGCGGCTGATGCAGGACGTCGCGCGCGAGCTGGGGATCGTGCTCGTCATCCCGCTCTACGAGCGCACGATCAGCGGCGTCTACTACAACACCGCGGTCGTCATCGACGCGGACGGCTCGTTCCTCGGCATCTACCGCAAGCACCATCTCCCGCAAGTCGCGGCCGGTCCGGCCGGCTGCGGCTTCTGGGAGAAATACTACTTCAAGCCGGGCAACAGCGGCTACCCGACGTTCCAGACGAAGTTCGCGCGAATCGGGGTGTACATCTGCTACGACCGCCACTTCCCCGAAGGCGCGCGGCTGCTCGGCCTCAACGGCGCGGAGATCATCTTCAACCCCTCCGCGACGGTCGCCGGCTTGTCGGAATACCTGTGGAAGCTCGAGCAGCCCGCGCACGCGGTCGCGAACGGGTACTACGTCGGCGCGATCAACCGCGTCGGCTACGAGCCGCCGTGGAACATGGGCGAGTTCTACGGGCAGTCGTATCTGGTCGACCCGCGCGGCCAGTTCGTCGCCGTCGGCTCGCGCGACAAGGACGAGGTCGTGATCGGCGACATGGATCGCCGCGTCATCGAAGAGGTCCGCAACACCTGGCAGTTCTACCGCGACCGCCGTCCCGAAACATACGGCGCGATGGTCGAAGTCTAGCCGCTCGAAAGGACGTTCAGGTGACAACGCAGGTCGAACGGGACGGCATCGTCACGCTGACGGACGACGCCGCGCGCGCGGCGTCCACCAACACCGATCTCTGGAACGAAGACCTCCGCCCGTGCACGCGGACGGAGCATTTCTGGCGCGGTTCGCGGTTCGCGAGCCTCTGGATCGGGATGTGCATCTGCATCCCGACGTACTCGCTGGCGAGCGGGATGATCACGCTCGGGATGAACTGGTGGGAAGCGGTGCTGACGATCTTCGTCGGCAGCTGCGCCGTGCTGATCCCGATCCTGCTGGTCGCGCATGCCGGAACGCGCTACGGGATTCCGTATCCGGTCTTCGCCCGCTTGTGGTTCGGCACGCGCGGCGCGCACGTGCCGGCGCTCGCGCGTGCATTCATCGCGGCCGGCTGGTTCGGAATCAACTCGTGGTTCGGCGGTCAGGCGCTCGACGCGATCCTCTCGGCGCTCGTTCCGGCGTGGGCCGCGCTCGGCGCACACGTCTTCGTCGCCTTCGGCCTGTTCTGGTTGCTGAACGTCGCGATCGCGATGCGCGGTCCGCAGGCGATCGGACGGCTCGCGGCGTTCGCCGCCCCGACGCTCGGCCTGGCGGCCGTCGCGTTGTTCGTCTGGGGACTAACCTCCGCCGGCGGGCTCGGTCCGATGCTCGCCGCGCCGGCTACGCTGCACGGCGGTGGTTTTTGGGCTGCCTTCTTCCCTTCGGTGATCGGCGTCATCTCGTTCTGGGCGACGCTCGCGCTCAACATCCCCGACTACTCGCGCTACGCGATCTCGCAGCGGGCGCAGTTGCGCGGACAGCTCGTGATGCCGTTCGTGATGGCGATCTTCTCGTTCGTCGGAATCGCGGTCACCTCGGCGACCGTCGCCATCTTCGGAAAGGCGCTGTGGAACCCGGTCGAGCTGATCGTGAAGTTTCCGACCGTCGTCGTGCTGATCGGCGGAATCATCGTCATCCTTTCGTCGATCACGATCAACGTCGGGGCCAACGTGATGGCGCCCGCGCGCGCGTTCGAGAACCTCTGGCCGAGCCGGATCACCTTCGCCGGCGGCGCGGTGATCACCGGACTGATCTCCCTGCTGATGCAGCCGTGGTATCTGCTCTCGACCTACGCGACGTACGTCTTCCAATGGCTGAACACGTACGGCACGCTGCTCGGTCCGTTCGACGGGATCGCGATCGCGGATTACTGGCTGGTGCGGAATCTGCGGCTCGATCTCGCGCAGCTCTACGCGCGCGGCGGCCGCTACGACTACGCCGGCGGCTGGAACGTGCGCGCGATCGCGGCGTTGCTCATCGGCTGGATCCCGGCCGCGATCGGCTACTTCGTGCCCTCGCTGCACTTTTTGTGGCAAGGCGGCTGGCTGTTCGGCATCATCGTCGCCGCGCTCGCATACGCCTGGCTCATGCAGCACGAACGCTCGCGCCTGACCGCTTCCGACTACGCGGCGATCACCGCGGAAGAGCCGGCGCCGCCGATCCGCACCGTAACGGCAACGGACGCGACACCGGCATAAGCCAGCGGAGCGGACGTTTCGACGCACGTGCTGGGCGCAGCGCGGCGGGTTGCGTCACGCTGGCGTGCGGCCGCGTCGCGGTCGGCGTCGCCGCAGGGATGAGCGGAAACGTCGAAGTGATCAAATCGGACGAAAAGCGTGCTGGACGCCGCGAAGCGACTGGCCGAGCACAACGTCGGAGCGATGCCGATCTGTGACGGCGAGAAGCTGTAGGGAATGCTGACCGATCGGGACCTTGCCAAAGCGCTACTTAAAGAGAAAGCCGGCGAACTCGTCACGGCGATCCCAAGCGACTGACCAACGCGAAGTCACGCCACCGGCGTCGGCAGCCGTTCCTCGAATCGGCTGTGCGCGCCCGGCCAAAATAAGAACGCGGCAGGCGTTGAAGCGCGTGCCGCAAGCCGCAGCCGACACCGAATGGCGAAGACGAACACTTCACCCGAAAGCACAGGCAACGCCGAAGCCGTCGATGCCCGCGGGGCCCGGGATCGTTGTGAACGGCACGGTGAAGCGACTAAGACGGCACAAACGTCGGCGCCTAGGCGGTGGAAAGCGATACCATTAGATACAGCACAGCAAAACGGCCATAATGTCCAACTGGAACGTCTCGACCTAGCGCTCCGCGCTCGGGCGTCGAGGTGACAGCCTGTCATTGTGATGTCAGCGCTACTTCGGCGGTTCTATGTGCGCCGCACGCCATAGCCCATCCTTGCCAATGGAGATTTTCATCTTCCAACCTCTGCGAAAATATATCGCTCCGTCTTTGAATTCAGCCGCTGGGTATCGCCGCAGAATTTGCTGTACAGAGTCCTGACGCCGATTCAACCGACGGGCCAGCACCGCCGCATTTGTCATTTTTCACGTACCTCGGGGATCAAAGTTCTTGTATTGCATGTCACGCCTGCGATGGACCCCGACTAGTCTCGCCCGCGAAATAATTGGCGATTTAATTTTTTTGCATGGATTTCGGCGTGACGGCCCCGGTAGGTCCCACTGCGGGGTACGAAAAAACCGAATCCAGGCTATGGCCGCACACGCGCCGTCGCGTTGGGGACACTCTGCGTAAGTGACTTGGCGAATTTGACTACGAGGCGCGCTGAAATCTATGGGCGCTCCGAACTCCGTTGGCAAAAAGTTGGTGGTGGGTTGCCGCAGTTCATCGGGGAACTTTCGTCTCATATCCCGAATGGGGCTCCGTAGAATGACTGACGAAAGCTAGTGAAATGGCGAAACGGGACGATCAATTGGAGCTTCGGATTTATGATGTGGTGCAAAAGGCGGCTGTCGCCATTTCGGCAGCGGAAGTCGCAGAGCAACTCCGAGGTGACGTTTATGAGGTTCGTCGAGTACTTGAACGATTGGCCCGACAACAGGCGCTTTCACGGAAGCGCCTTCGAGCGATATGGCGTTACTACGTTTGAGCGTCAGTGATTAACCGAAGGCGATGTCGAAATCTTCCTTGCAACGCCGAGTGTCGTCCTTGAACGCCTTTGGATTTAACCCACCTGGACCCTGGAATTCCACACAGGGCGCTCCACAAGGCCTTCTGAGTCAGCAGGTCCGTGCTCGCAGCTTCGCGATTCACATGGTATGAATCGTTTGCGGGACGTCTCCTAGTTCAGAAGAAAGTGCGGTGCAGTGTCGGTTCAAATGGCGACGCCTCGTATTAGCGACGTTCTAGGCCCTGTATCGGCGGACTACCGGGACACGCTCCCGGATGGTAGCACGCTGCGCGGCGTGTGGCTGGGCCAGCCGGGTGCCGTACGATTCGAGGCCTGCGAACTGGTCTCGGAGGACGAGCCCGGCGTGATGACGATTCGTGCGGCCTGGCGCAAACGACGCGGGCAACGCGCCATGCCGTTGATTGTCTTCTGGCAAGGCGTAGACCGGGTGCTCCTGACCGAGCCGACGGGCGAGCCGCAGGTCACCGTCCTGACCGTCGCGCCGGCCGTCGCGACGACCGTGATCCAACGGGCGCTGTCGGCGCCCCGACGCGAAGCCGTGACAGCCACCATAGCCTTGCTGGAACGCGCACAAGGCAGTGGCGGCGTCCCGGGCTTCCGGAACCGCAATATCCTTTCCACCCATTACGTGACTAAGGGCTTTCAGCGGAACCATGCCAAGGCGTGGGCGGCTCTGAACATGCAAGGGAGCCGGCTCCAGAATGAGCGCGGAGTGCGTCTGCTCCGCGCTCTCGGGTACACTTTGGTCAGCGCAACGACGTTCGAAGTCCTTGACCATGTCAGACCTCGCGTTCACGCGGTGGTTCTACCTGATGGCACCCCGCTCGACAAATCCCCGGCGGGTCCAGGCGCGTCTCCGACGACGCGGCTCCTGGTGGAAGCGAATGCTCGTGGCGCAGAACGCGCGGTCATCGTCTCCGGCGGTCTGCTTCGCATCTATGTTGCCGACGCAACGAAGGGCCTCGATGACGTCGCGACCGCTAGCAACTACATCGAACTCGACCTTGAACTGCTGGATGCTACCGCAGTCGGACTGCTCCCGATGTTCTTCGGCGCTGAGCAACATCAAGGCGGTGCGCTGTTCGATCAACTCGTCGCCGAGTCGACACGTTACGCCCTTGAACTCCGTGGGCGCTTTCGTGAGCGCGTCTACTCAAATGTCGTTGGCGACCTCGCTCGCGCTCTCTACGCCGCGCGCGGTCGAAGGAACGTGGACCCGACGCTACTCTATGCGGCGACGCTCCGGCTCCTATACCGTCTCCTCTTCGTCCTATACGCGGAAGACCGCAACTTGTTGCCGCTCGGTAACAGCGAGTACCGGCGGGTCTCTCTGACCGAGACTTTGTTCCGGCTCGAGGAGCGAAGACGCAAAAGTCTGCCGTTCGACGCGCGCCAGACCACGCTCTGGGATGACTTGTTCCGCATCTTTGAGGCCATTCGGTCGGGCAATGTCGAGATGAACGTACCGGCCTATAACGGCGGTCTCTTCGAGCCAGTATTGGTCGACTATCCAGAAGCGGCATTTCTTGACGCTGTCACAATCCCAAACTCAGTCCTAGCACCGATCCTCCTAAATCTAGGTTTTGATGAGCAAGGCGGCCATCGTGGAAAGGTCGACTTCGGTGATCTTGGTGTACGCCATTTGGGAACCTTGTACGAGGGACTACTCTCGTTCAGCGTACGGGTTGCGGACGAGCCGCTTACGGTTGACGAAGAAGGCCTATTCGTCCCGGCAAAAGCCGGAGACGAAAACCTTGTGAAGGCTGGTGACGTGTATGTGACGTCACCGAAGGGCGGGCGGAAGGCGTCGGGCTCACATTACACGCCGACGTTCATTGTACGCCGGCTGCTAGACAACGCGCTACAGCCGGTGCTTGAGCGGCACTTGGAGAGCGTCGTGAAGAAGCCACCGGAGGAGCAGTGGGCGGCTATGCTGGAGTTCCACGTCGTCGATCCTGCGATGGGCTCGGGTCACTTCCTTGTGGACGCGCTCGACGTGATCGCGAACCGGTTCGCGACGTTTCTTGCTGATAATCCTCGCATCGATGCGGGCCCCGTGAAGGAAGCGCGCGAGCAAATCACCGTCATCGGCAAAGCCTATGGCATCGAGTCGCTCGGCCTGACGATCGGGGACTTCGAGTTGCTTCGCCGCATCGTGATGCGTAACTGCATTTACGGCGTCGATCTCAATCCCATGGCCGTGGAACTTGCAAAGTTGAGTCTGTGGCTTCACGCCTTTGTCCCCGGTCTGCCGCTCTCGTTCCTCGGCCACAACCTGCGACACGGGAATGCGCTCGTCGGAGTGGTTGGTCCGGAGATCGCTGACAAAGTCGGTGACAGTTTGTTCGGTGGCGCGGTGTCTACAGCGCTCCAGCAGGCTCTGGAGCACGCGAAGCGACTCACGTCGCTAAGTGACCTATCATACGACCAAGTTAAAGAGTCGGTGAATGCGCAAGAGGCACTGGAAGCTGCCACGGCGCCGATCGTAAATGCCTTTGACGCCTACAGTTGCCGGGTTTTCGCGACAAATGAAAATCTCGAGACACGCGCACAGCGAGAAATGGGGCGTGCAAGTCTCGAGCATCATGAGGGTCTTGCCCAAGTTCTTCAAAATCGAACCAAGGGCGAGGAAAAGCGCCAGATCAATGCCGCGAGAGACGTGGCTCGCGCCCTTACAGCATTTCACTGGCAGATAGCATTTCCTGAAGTGTTCCTTCGCGAAAACCCAGGGTTTAACGTGATCCTAGGCAATCCGCCGTGGGACAAGGTAAGGTTCGAAGAGCAACAGTTCTGGGTCAGTCGTGTCCCCGGGCTAAATGCGCTGGCCGCCGGTCAACGCGAGAAGCGTATCGCGCGATTAAGAGCGACTCGTCCAATCGACGCTGAGCAAGAGCGACAGGAAATCGACCTCCGTCAGACACTTCAGGTCTACTTCGCCGACCAGTACAAACATCAGGGACGGGGCCACCTAGATCTATCCAAACTCTTCGCCGAGCGTGTCCTATCATTGGTAAGGCACTCCGGATCCATCGGTTACGTGTTGCCCGGTCAATCCTTGATCATCGGCGGTTGGTCAAAGATCCGCGAACTCATCAGCGATTTCCACCTTGATGTGGTAGAGGCTCGAAATACTGCAGCATGGATGTTTGCAGACGCCGATCCTCGCCTCCCTGTCGTGTCGGTCAGCATATCGTCGCCTCCCGCTGGGGCGGGCCAAGTCGTCATTGTTCCCGGTATTTCGTCGTTTAGTGACCTCGAAATGAGTAAAGCTCTGCCGGTGGTTCATCTATCCGCCGAGGAAGTGCGAACATTAAGCGATGCTTATGTAATCCCGTGGCTGAACAGCGCCGCTGAAGTGTCTGTGCTTAACAAAATGAGAAGCAGGCCGTCTTTACGTGGCGGAAAAGGGTGGATTACGGGGCAATCCGAGTCGAAGTGGGACTTCTCTGCCTCCGGCCGAGAACACCGGTTTGTAAAGGCAACGAAGTCCACAGGATCGTGGAATGTCCTGATGGCCCGACATGTCGACCAGTTTAAGGTAGCAACAGAGGTTCCTTTTCAGCGGTTTATCACTGAGCCAAAGAAGCTCATACCGCTCAACAAAAATATCGTTGTTGATCACGGCCGCGTTATCCTCGGCGCAGATCACGCCCGCATCGTTTACCGTTATCCCGCGCGCTCAGACGACTCTCGTACGATGATTGCTACCTATCTTCCCGACCATGGCTACCTGCCGAGTACAGGATATATTCACGCGGTTGCCGCGCCTCATCAAGATCGAAATATGGTCCTCGCATTGCTCGGTTTTATGAACTCGCTAGTTGCGGATTGGTGGGTCAGGCGGTTCGTGGACCGCCACGTGACGGCGCCCGTTGTAAATGCGCTGCCGTTACCCGCCTGGTCAGAAACGGACATCCTAAGAGTTGCGTCGGAAGTCGGTGTAATTCTTTCGGGCGACGAACTCTTAAAAAGCGAATTCGAAACGCCCGCTACCGGATCTAAAGAGCGCGACGCAGCTCGCCTCAAGGTGGAGATCGCGGTTGTTCGTGGCTTCGGGCTCGAAGCGCATGAAGTCCGGACCATCTTAGCAGGTTTCTCGGACACGGACAGTGTAGCGCCGAGGATCGTTAGGGAAGGGCTTCGTGCTATCGCTGAAGACCGTGGGGCCGCTCTTACATGAGTACCGTGACCAGCGCGACGCGCAGCACGTTCGCTGATAATCAACGAGTCAAGATTGGGGTGGCGGTCCGGGCTTGCGCCGAATACCGTAAGCATCAGTATCCGGTCTCCATCGCGACAGGGTACTTTAACCTGGGCGGTTTTTCAACCATAGCGGACGTCCTCGAAGCAGCTCCGAGTGTCCGCATCATGATTGGCGCCGAACCAGCGCCAGAGATCGTACCTGACACCTTGGAAGTTGACCGGGAGAACCCTGCTCGCGCTGTAGCCCGATTGGAGCAAGCCATTGCTGCTGGACGCGACGAGATCACCTTCAGCCCCGAATCGGATGAGAACATCGCACGCCTTAAGGCGTTCTTCGCACGCAATACTACCGAGGTCCGTATTTACCGCCAGCGGTTCCTTCACGGCAAGGCGTTCATCTTCGGGACAGAAGAAGCCGTCATTGCGGGCAGCGCTAACTTTACCGCGGCCGGCCTCAACCACAATCTCGAGTTGGACCTGGGTCAGTATGATCCCGATAAAGTCATGCTCATCAGCGAGTGGTACGAGGCACTTTGGAACGACGCCGAGCCCTACGACCTCGCGAGCATCTTCGATGTTCGCATTGAGGACTACGACCCACACACGATTTATCTTCGGATGTTGTACGCGCAATATAGCCCCGAGTTGATCGCTGACCCGGATGCCCGGGCAACGTTCGGCGGACTGCAACTAGCGGACTTTCAGCGTCTCGGCAGCCAACGGGCCATTCGGATCCTCGATAAGTGGGGTGGCTGCGTCTTGGCGGATGGTGTCGGACTTGGAAAGACAGTGATCGCGGGCGATGTCATCCAGAAGTTCACTATTGAGCGTGGCCTGCGCGTCTTGATCGTTTGCCCGGCGGCGTTGCGCGACATGTGGGACCACTTCCTCAGCCTCTACAATCTGCCCGGCAAGATTATCAGTTATGCGCAACTCGCCCGTGATCGCCATCTCGTCGAGGGCGGCGAAGGCGACTACCTGACGCTCCCCCCAGAGCAGTATCGGCTCGTCGTAGCCGATGAAGCGCACGCCTTGCGCACGTCGGACACACTTGCGTATGACGCCATGAAGTCGCTCCTTGCTCAGAGCCCGGCGGCAAAGTTGTTGTTACTTACTGCGACCCCGGTGAACAATAGCCTCTGGGACCTTTATAATGAGGTGATGCTCTTCGCGAAAACTGACAACCGCTTCGCCGACGTGGGCGTCCCTAACATTCGCGACCGGATCAAGAGTCTCACGAAACTCGACCCCGACGACATTGACCCCTCGCACCTGTTCGCCGTTCTTGATGCGATCTCGGTGCGTCGGACTCGCCGCTTTATCAAGGAGAACTTCAAGGGCGCTGCCATCGACGGCAAGCTCATCGTGTTTCCCGAATCCGATTCAATAGCCGAGCGGTATGACCTGGATGCCATGATCCCCGGCCTCTTCGAAGAAGTGGCCGATGCTATTGAACACCGTCTGCACATGGCGCGGTACACGAGCCAGGTCTATGCGCATGAGCCATCGGAAGGCGCGTCACGCCAGGAGGCGCTGGCGGGGCTCCTCCGGTCCCAAATGCTGAAGCGCTTCGAATCTTCGGCTTACGCCTTCCACCAGACCCTCACTATGATGATCGAGTCGCACGAAGCGAGCCTAGCGCTCATCGAAGAGAGCGGGAAGGTCCCGCTGCGTGCGATTGAATCGGCGAAGTTGCTCGACGCCGATACGGTCGAAGAACTCTACGAGGAGGGCGACCTCGGAGATGCAGAGAACTACGACATCAAACAACTCTGCCGAGACCTTCGGGAGGACATTGTCGTTCTTCGCGGCCTGGAGGGGAAGGTTGCCAAACTGAACTCGCAAGATGATCCGAAGCTGCACAACCTCCTGGAGATAATCAAAGAAGACGCGGAGAATGCGAACCCGGACAAACGCAAGACCTTGGTCTTCACGTCCTACGTCGACACGGTCGAGTACATTAAGCGGTACTTGGAACAGAAGGCGTTGGGTGACGCGGTCGTCCAGAAGGTCGTTGACCGGAGCGCCTACGTGTTGGGAAACCAACGCACCGACGTCGAAGTCCGAGCAGAATACGCGGTCGGATTCGCGCCGAAGTCAATGCGCCCGAACGAGGACGCCGAAGACAAGTATGATCTTCTTGTGACGACGGATGTCTTGGCGGAAGGGCAAAATCTCCAGCAGTGTGGGCGCGTCGTTAACTTCGATCTGCCGTGGAACCCGATGCGCATAGTGCAGCGGAACGGCCGCATCGACCGCATAAATTCCCCGCATGATCGAATCAACATCCACTGTTTCATGCCGGATACGCAACTCGATGCATTGCTAAAACTTGAAGAACGGCTCCAGCGCAAGATCGCCCATGCCAATGCTGGGATCGGAGTCGAAGGCGTCATCGTCCCAGGCATCGCGACTCGGGAGCAGGTGTTTACCGACGCGGAAGCCATCGCGCTCGAGAAGTCCGAACAGATCCGCCGGCTTGCCGAAGGCGACGCACATGTCCTCGCCGAGTTGGATCGTGACGATGCATATTCGGGCGAACAGTTCCGCGAGGAACTTCGCGGTGCACTCCTCACCGACGCCGGCGGTGATCTTGAGAAACTGCCCTGGGGTATCGGGTCTGGCCACGACCAAGCGCAAGGGCCAGCGGTTGTGTTTCTCGTGCGCACGGGTCGGCGGCATCACTTCCGTCTCGTCAACCTCGCGCAGACGGACGGCGTCATCGACTCCGATCTTCTGGAGTCTCTAAAACGGGCGCGTTGTCATCCTAACGCTCCGCGGAAGTACCCGGACGCTCTCAGGTCCGTCGTATACGACGCCTGGGAACGGGTGAAGCACAGCATCCATTCCCAGATGCAGGAGCAACGCGATCCAGCGAACCGCCAGGCTTCGTTGCCCAAGCCCCAGCGTGAAGCGATCGATCTACTTCTCCGCTCCGAGAGCGACGTCGCGGCCGAGATGGCCGAAGCCTTGACTTCGCGCTGGCCGACCGATGTCGAACGCGATTTGCGAAGAATCCTCCGAGAACCCGACGTCGCCGATGTACAGCGAGTCACCAACATGATCGAGTACATTCAGAAACGTGGCTTGCGGCCACAGCTCCTGGAGGAGACTCCGGACGTGCGCCCTGGCGACGTGCGGCTGGTGTGCTATCAGGTGATCGTTCCTAAGGACTACGCCGAGACAACCGCGATGGCCGGATAGGCGCACATCGGCGCCGCGTCTGCGCTGTACGAGGACGAAGAGCACTTCCTGCGCGCGCCAAACGTTCACAGTTCCGCCCGCGATCCGTGATGCTACGACCACATCGTGCCGCCGCTTTCGAGATAGGAGTAAACGCCTGCGAGGGCGTCGTCCTGGTGCTTTCGGAGCTGCATTGCCATCATGATTTCGGCGAAGTCGGCGGCGGCTTGGAGATCCTCTGCGACCGCGCCTTGGCGCCGGGATACGACAGCGAGCAGAAGGAGCGAGGCGAGTCCGTTCGCGCCGCACGAGGTCTCGTACGTCAAGTATGCCTCGCGGAGAATGCGCTCTTGCTCGCTCTTGGCGGCTCTCGTCCAGTCGATGCCGTGCCGCTCGAACGGCTCGGGTGCCTTGAAGGGGACGACGTTTTTCATCGTGCGTCACTCCCCAGCAGCTCTTGGCCGCGATAGATGTTTGCTGCCCGAAGCGCCGCCAGGTCGCGGCGGTATGCGTGCACCGAGCCGCCGAAGCGCGAGATGTAGAGCTCGGCCCGTACGGGCTCGCGGCGTACGAATCGGGCCAGGAGCCACGCGATTCGTACGTTGGCGCCGCCGCGAACCTTCGCGGAGAACGGCGGCCGGGTGATTGGCGCGGGCGCGCCGAATTGACCGAATGTCATTCGATGTTTGTCCCATCGGGTGACGGGCCCGGTCAGTGTGCAACCACTGATCGGGCCGCTTAGTTTTTTGCAGGCCGTCGACATGCTGTTAGTGCGCCTTCGACCCATCGATATTATAGCACAGAATATCGCACAAGCGTTCGATCTGCGCGGAAAATTTTTTGCGGACGCCTACCAAAGAGCCGGCGCTGCGCAAGAAGCTAGAGGTGCAAGCCGCGCCGCCAGCGCAATGCAAAGTTGCGGCGAGAGACGAGACAGGGAATGCATGAGACGTACGTCCACGGCTACGATGCGCGCGCGAACGAGCGGCTGCGGGACCAGGCCGCGAGCACCGTCGATCTGCTGCACTCCGACACGGCTTATCCGCCCGGAAGCCGGGTGCTCGAAGCGGGCTGCGGCATCGGCGCGCAGACCGTCACGCTCGCGCGGCGGAGTCCGGGCGCGCGCTTCGTCTCGATCGACCACGCCGCGGAGTCCGTCGCCGAGACGCAGCGCGTCGTCGACGCGACCGGTCTCACCAACGTGCACGTTCAGCAGGCCGACATCTTCGATTTACCGTTCGCGCCGAGCTCGTTCGACCACGTCTTCGTATGCTTCGTGCTGGAGCACTTGGCGCGGCCGGTCGAAGCGCTGAGGATTCTGCGGCGGCTGCTGCGCCCCGGCGGCACGCTGACGGCGATCGAGGGCGACCACGGATCGGCCTACTTCCACCCCGACAGTAGCGCCGCGCACGACGCGATCCGCTGCCAGATCGAGCTGCAGCGCCGGGCGGGCGGCAACGCCAACATCGGCCGGCAGCTCTTTCCGCTCATGGTCGAGGCCGGCTTCCACGCGGTTCGCGTCTCGCCGCGCATGCGGTACGTCGACTCCAGCCGGCCGGACTTCGTCGAAGAGTTCACGCTCAAGACGTTCACCGCGATGATCGAGGGCGTCCGCGAAGCGGCGGTCGCCGCCGGCATCATCGACCCGCAACGCTTCGAGGCCGGCATTCGCGACCTGTACCGAACGGCGGAAGCGGACGGCGTCTTTTGCTACACCTTCTTCAAAGCCGTGGGAAGCGCCTGATCACGGAACCACCGCGGCTCTACGGCGACCTCGCCTGGCTCTGGCCTTTCGTCAGCGGCCCGGAGAATTACGCCGAAGAGGTCGAGACCTTTCGGCGGCGCTTCTCGCACCACGGCGTTCCGGACGGCGCGACGCTCCTGCACATGGGCAGCGGCGGCGGCTCGATCGACGTTCACCTCAAGCGCCACTACCGCGTCACCGGCTTCGACCTCAGTCCTGCAATGGTCGACTATGCGCGCCGGGTGAACCCCGACGTGGAATACACCGTCGGCGACATCCGCACCGCGGACCTCGGCCGGACATTCGACGCCGTCTTGCTGCACGACGCGTCGGCCTACATGACCTCGCTCGACGATTTGCTGCTCGCGTACCGCACCGCGGCACGACATCTCAAGCCGGGCGGGGTCATGGTGACGCTGCCGGAGGAAGTCCGCCAATGTTTCGTCCAGCACCGGACCGAGGCTGAGACCACCGTCCGCGGCGGCATCGCGGTCACCACGGTGATCGTCGACTATGACCCGGATCCGTCGGATACGTGGTACGAGGCGACGTTCATGTTCCTCATCCGGGACGCGGACGGAACACGCGTCGTGACCGATGTTCACCGTAACGGACTCTTCGAGCTCGACGACATGCTGGCCGCGATGCGCGAGGCCGGCTTCGAGCCGGAGGTATCACGCTGGGAGCTGAGCGACATCCCGCCCGACGTGAACCGGCCGCTGGTCACCGCGGTCAAGGGGGCTGACGCCACTCCGGCGTGACGCGGGAGGTTGACCCAAGCCTCGGGAATGCATATAATGTGCATACATGGAGGTGGAATGGGATCCTCTCAAGGCCGCCAGCAACCGGAAGAAGCACGGGATTGCGTTCGCCGATGCTGCCACCGTACTCGACGACCCCTTCGGGCTAACCATCGAGGACAAGCGGTATGGCGAACAGCGTTTCGTGACGGTCGGCACTGACGCGCTCGGCCGCATCTTGGTCGTTGTCTACGTTTACCCTCCGAATGCAAACGCGGTTCGGTTACTTTCGGCACGGCGCGCTACTGCAAGTGAGAAACGACAATATCATGGCGAAAACGAAGCAGACGTCTAAGCGAGCGGCCCGAGAACGGCCGTATGACTTTACCGGCGGAAAGCGCGGAGCCGTGCTCCCCCACCAGGGAAAGACTCGCATCACGATGTGGGTCGATACGGATGTGCTCGATTGGTTTCGGAACCATGCGGAGCACAAAGGCCGCGGCTACCAGACGGCGATGAACGAAGCGCTAAGCTCTTACGCCAAGGAAGATCATCGGTCTTTGCCCGATATCCTCCGAGATGTCGTGCGTGACGAGTTGCACGCGGCTTTAAAGGCTAGTTAGTCTTCGGACGCGGGGCGATTCGGGCGTTCCTATTGCGCCCTGGCGTACGCAGCCGCGAGCTCGCCGACGGATTCGTCGATCGTGGCGACGGCTTCGTCGATTTCGTCGTCGGTGATGACCAGCGGTGGCGCGATGTGGAGGACGTTGTAGCGGCCGAAGGCGTAGGCGCCGCGCTTCTTCAGCGCTGCGAACAGCGTGGGCATCGGGCCGAGCGACTTTCCTTGCCACGGGACGAGCGGGGCGCGCGTCTTGCGGTCGCTGACGAACTCGAGCGCGAAGAACGCGCCGACCCCGCGGACGTCGCCGACGATCTCGTGCTTGTCGCGCACGCGCTCCAAGCCGGCGCGCAGGCGCGGCTCGATGCCGTTCTTCGTGCGCGCGTACAGATCGCCGTCGCGGTAGGCGTGCACTGCAGCGATGCCGGTCGCCATCGCGAGCGGGTGTCCTGAATAGGTGTGCCCGGCCGGCAGCGCTCTCTCGTCGAAGGCGCGGGCGAACCGCTCGCGCAGCAGCACGCCCCCGAGCGGCACGTAGCCCGAGGTCACGCCTTTCGCGAAGGTGATCATGTCGGGCACGACGCCGAACCGCTCGCCGGCGAACGCCGCGCCGGTGCGCCCGAAGCCCGTCATCACCTCGTCGAAGATCAGCAGGATGCCGTGCGCGTCGCACAGCGCGCGCAAGCCGGCGAGATAGCCCGGCGGAAACACGATGACGCCGTTCGAGCCGATCACGGGCTCGATCAGGATCGCCGCGACCTGATCCGGATTTTCCGCCGCGACCACGTCGGCGACGTGCTGCAGCGCGCGCTGCGTCTCCTCGGCCGGGTCGCGCGCGAAGAACGGGCTGCGGTACGGATACGCCGCGAAGAAGCGGACCACGCCCGGCATGACGTTGACCGGTTCGTTGAACCAGCGGCGGTTCTCGCCGGTCAGCGTCGCCGAGCCCGCGCCCGAGCCGTGGAACGAGCGGTATCCCGTCAACACCTTGCTGCGTCCGGTCACCGCGCGCGCGAACTTCACCGCGTCCTCGTTGGCCGAGGCGCCGCCGACGGTGAAGAACACCCGGCCGCCCTCCTCGCCCCACGGCGCCAGGCGGACCAGCTCTTCGGCGAGCTCGGCGCGGACGTCGTTGAACCAGCTCGGTGGGCTGAAGCACAAGCGGTCGACCTGCTCGTGCATCGCCGCGCGCACGGCCGGATGACCGTGGCCGAGGTTGACCGCAATCAGCCCGGAGGTCAGGTCGGCGTAGCGGTTTCCGTCCTCGTCGTAAAGATAGATCCCCTCGCCGCGCACGACTACCGGCGGCGCCAGGTTCGCTTGCGCCAGCCACGGCGTGAGGACGTAGCGCGCGTGCTTGGTCTTGAGCGAGTCGCCGGCAACGATCATTGGGCAGCCTCCTGCCCGTCGCGTACGCCGCGACCGCACGATGGCCCTCGCCGCGGCGGCTCGGCGCGCGGCTACCGGCCCGGTTTCGGCGGGCGGTCGAGTGCCGCGAACAGTGCCGGAAGCGCCAACGAGAAACCGGGCATCGCCGGATGCTCGATCACGTCGTCGCCGCGCAAGACGCGCAAGCCATGCGCGTCGTGGAGCCGAACGGTGCGGTCGCGCGGTTCGACGACGATCACCAATGACGCGCCGCTTGCGAGGTAAACGCCGATCTTGTGGTCGAGCCGGCGCTTGCTGTCGCCGGGCGACAAGATTTCGATCGCGACGTCCGGCGCCAACGGCGGTGCCTCGGCGTCAAGCCCGTCTTCCAAATCGGCAAACCGCTCGTTCGAGAGGTAGGAGATGTCCGGCACGAGCGGTCGGCGGATCTCGTTCGGCGGCGCGACACGGAACCGCCACTCGGTCGCGATCTGTCCACGACCCTCGGCCCACGGCCAGAGCGCGACAGAAAACGCAACCTGAAGGCGCCCGTGCGCCCACGTTGGGCTCACTTTCTGCACCGCGCGGCCGAGGATCCACTCGGTCTCGGGCTTGGTCTCGGGGAGGACGATCTCGTGTATCGACATTGGTTCACGCACGTCTATCACGCGCTCGCGCGTGAAGACAATACCTAAAGCCTAGCGCGGCCTGAACGTCGTTGCGACCGACTGCACGCCGTGCCAGGCGTGCACGGCTAGATTCGGCACGAACTCGTAGAAGGTGATCAACGAGCGCATCGTCCCGCCGAAGCCGATCAGCACGACCGGGATCCCGCAGATGACGAGCACCAACACCCAGCCGAGCAGCGGCGCGAACCCGCGCAGCGGGCTGCGCCCGACGATCGTTCCGGCCGCGAAGTCGCCCAGCCGCCGATGCGCCGGCAGCAATGCGAGAATCCCGCCGATCAGCAGCAGATCGATCGGCCGCAGCAGACCGCGCAGGAACGCGCGCGCCAAGCCGACGCCGCGTTCGCGGAGCGCGAACACGTGCAGCCCGAAGACGAGCTTCCCGATCGTCGTGCCGAAGAGCGCCTCGCTCACCCACACGTAGACGAGCGCCAGCGCGGTGCCGAGCGCGAGCGTCGCGTCGAACGCGGTCTCGTTGTTGTTCGGCAGCCCGGTGATCGGGTTGATCGCGATCAGCGAGTACATCAGCGTCGTCGCGAACACCGCGATCAGCACGAGGTCCAGCGCGAACGCGAAGAAGCGCGCCGCGACGTACCCGAGCGGGTTTCCGACGTCGGGACGCCGCTCCGGAACGACGGTCACCCCGGGCGGCGGGATCACCGTCCCCCTGACCGGCTCGACGACCGCCGGCTCGATGACGCGGCGCTGCGGCGGGGGCGGCGGCGTCACCCGCGGCATCGCAACGGTCGCTTCGAGGTCGTCGCCGGACGGAGGCGGAGGGGTCGACATCGCTGCTATCTACTGCCTCCCGGCCGCCATCGTTTCGCCCTCCGTATGCGGGCGGGCTCCGCCGGATTAGACAAAACCGCTGGCGGCCGTCGCGCCTTTCTTGCGCAGTTCCGCTTGGCGCAGCTCGACGCGCCGGATCTTCCCGGAGCGCGTCTTCGGCAGCTCGGCGACGAACTCGATCTCGCGCGGATACTTGTACGGCGCGGTGACGCGCTTGCAGTGCTCCTGCAGCTCTTTGACGAGCGCGTCGCTCGCTTCGTATCCCGGTCGCAGCACGACGAACGCTTTGACGACGTTTCCACGATCCGGATCGGGCGAGCCGACGACCGCCGACTCCATCACCGCCGGATGCCCCAGCAGCGCGCTCTCCACCTCGAAGGGTCCGATGCGGTATGCGCCCGACGAGATCACGTCGTCCGCGCGGCCGACGAACCAGAAGTAGCCGTCGTCGTCGACCTGCGCGCGGTCGCCGGTCAGATACCACTCGCCGCGCCGCGAGCTCTTCGTCTCCTCGTCGTTCTTGTAGTAGCCGCGGAAGAGCGAGGGCGGATCGCCGCGCAGCGCGATGTCGCCGACCTCGCCCGGCTCGCACGCGTTGCCGTGCTCGTCGACGACCGCGACCTCGTGGCCCGGCGTCGGCTTCCCCATCGAGCCGGGGCGCACGTCCGTGCCGGGCCGGTTCGCGACCAGCAGCGTGTTCTCGGTCTGGCCGTAACCGTCGAGAATCGTCAGCCCGAACGCGTCCTTCCAGCGTTCGATCACTTCCGGGTTCAGCGGCTCGCCGGCGCTGACGCAGTGGCGCAGCTGCGGCAATTTCCAGCGCGCGCCGAGATCGGGCAGCTTCGCTTCCAGACGGTACTCGGTCGGCGCCTGGCACAGCACGGTCACGCCGAGATCGCGAATCAGATCCATCCGCTCTTCGGGGACGAAGCCGCCTTCGTGCAAGACGATCGGCGCGCCGCACGACCACGGCCCGAGCAACACGTTCCACAACGACTTCGCCCAGCCGGTGCCGGCGGTGCACCACACGAGATCGTCACGCTTCACATCGAACCACACCGACGCTTGCATGCGCTTCGCGTACGTGTAGGCGACCGAATGCACCACGCCTTTCGGGTCTTTCGTCGTGCCGCTCGTGTAGACGATGTACGCCAGGTCGTCCTTGCGCGTCGGCTCGCCTTCCCACGGCTGCGCGCGCGCGAGCAGCGGATCGGCCGCGGTCCAGCCCTCGCGCTCGCCGCCTACCAGCAGCCACGTTTTCAGGCCGGGCGCCTCGGCGCGCATCGCGTCGAACTCGGCCGCGTTCGACACGTGCGCGACGACCGCGACCGCGCCGCTGTGGTTGGCGCGGTAGAGCAGGTCTTTGGCGCGCAGCTGCTCCGCGCTCGGCACCGCGACCGCGCCGATCCGCAGCAGCGCCGTCATGCAGAACAGCCACTCGGGAATCTTCGGCAGCACGACGACGACCCGCTCGCCCTTCTTCACGCCCGCGTCGCGCAGCACCGCCGCCCACCGCTTCGACGCATCGGCGATCTGGGTGAACGTGTACTCGCGCCGCTTTCCGGCGGCGTCGACGAACAGCAGCCCGCGCCGGTCCTCGCGCGCCAACCGGTCGATCACGTCGCGGGCGAAGTTGAACTCGGCCGGAACGTCCCAGATCAGCGCTGCTTCGGTCATGCTCCGAGGATTCGCAGGGCGCCCCGGCGCACCCGCCCACATGGCCGTCCCCGATTTCGCCCGCATCCTGCGCGCCTCGCAGATCCGCGTCGGCAAGGTGCGCGTCCGCGGCGTTCCGGCGATCCTGCTCGGCGTCAGCACGATCGTCGCGGTCGCCGGAACCGCCCACGCGCTGGCGCTCGCGGCGCCCTCGGTCGGCGAGGCGCTCCGCGAGGCGACGAAGCTGGTCGACGCGATCAAAAGCGACCGCGGCGACCAGCGCCGGCTCAACGCCTAGAGCGTTCGGGCGTCACCACGGCGCGGTCAGCCGCAGCACGATGCGCCGCGGCGCGTTCCACTGCGTCGTGTTGAAGCCGTTGTTCACCTTGATCAGATAGCGTTTGTCGAACAGGTTCTCGACCGAGAGCGTGTAGCCGACCCCGTGCGAGCTGCGGTCCGCATTGCGACCGAGCGACGCGTCGAGGATCCAGTGCGCCGGCAGCCGCCCTTGACCGTTCTCGAACTGCGTCGGGAAGCCGGTGCTGTACTCGGTCTGCAGCGTCGCGAACGATTTCAGGCCGCTGCCGAAATGGCGGGTGTAGAAGGCGTTCCCCTCCCAGGTCGCGTCGTGGTCTTCCGGCTGCAGCGTGATGTCGCTCGTCGAGCCGGGCGGAAAAAGGAACGTGCTGCCGGAGATGCCGCCGGCCAAGGCACGCTGATAGGTCGCCGAGACGCCCGCGTCGACGCGCGCCGAGGACGCGTCGAGGCGCCCCTCGATTCCGCGGTCGCGGCCGACCGTGTTGTTGAAAACGGCGAACAACGGCGTGTTGGCCAGCTGCGTCGTGTCCAGCACGTTGGTCACGTTGCGGTCGAACGCGTTGACGTATCCGCGCAAGCCCGGCTTGAACGTGTGCGCGAGGCCGACTTCGACGTACGTGTCGTGCTCGGGCTGGAGATCGTACACGGGCGCCGCGCTCGCAGACGTTTGCGTGACGACCGCGTCGCGGCGCACGTCTTCGAGAGCCGGCGCGGAATAGAGCCGGCCGTAGTAGGCGTGCAGCACCGTGTTCGGCGCGATCTCGTCGTTGATCTCGAACCGCGGGCTCAGCTGCGAGCCGCCGACGTAGCCGGTGCTGTGGTCGTAGCGCAATCCGGCGTTGATCGCCAGCCGCGGCGTCGCACTCCACTTGTCCTCGACGTACAAACCGGTCTGCGTTCCGCGCTGCGCCGCGATGTCGGTGAAGTCGGGGGTGCCGGTGATCCGGATCAGCGAGTTGGAGCTGAAGTTCTCCGCCTGCACGTCGGCACCGATCTTCAGGGCGTGCCGGTCGCTGGCGCGGAATGCCGAGACGCGCAACCCGGTGTAGGTCGCCGCGCGGTCCTCGCGCAGGCCGTTCTGCGGCGTCAGCGAGCCGTCCGGGTTGACGACGTTCGCCAGCACGTCGTTGGCGAGATCGCCCGCGTAGACGACGCGGTTGTAGCGCGCCCACGGCACGACGCGCACGTAGCCGTTGCCGTCCTTCGAGGTGTGCGTGTACGAGAGGCTGGCGAAGCGGTCGTACTCGCGCTGCACGTCGTCGGTCCCCGGAACCGAGACGAGCGGCGACTGGAACGAGCCCACGGTGTTGATCGGAATCTGAAACGAGGAGTACTGGTTGGACAGATCGGCGGCGAGCAGATCGCGCTCGCCCATCGGCAGCGCGATGCGCAGAAACTGGTCCGCGCTCGAGGCGTCATCGTGCTGCGCGTTCTGCGAGGGCGCGTCGAGGCCGCGGCCGGTGCGCGAGCCGTTGAGCGCGAGCGAGAACGACGCGCGGCCGGCGGTGAAGTGCTCCGCCAAGCGCGCGTCGGAGGTGCCGAGCTCGCCCGCGCCGAGCGTCAGCGCGCCGCCCGAGCCCGCTTCCGTTCCGCCGCTGAGCACGTTCACGACCGCGCCCTGGCGCGAGCCGCCGAACTCGGCCGGAAACGCGCCGGTGAAGACTTCGACCGCCTGCGCGTTGCGCGGGTCGATGAGCTGCGCGAAGTTCGAGCTGGTCGACTGCGGCAGCGGCGCCCCGTCGAGCTCGTAGCTCAAACCGTGGAAACCGTGCGCGACGGGCTCGTTGTACGAGAACCGCACCACGCCGGGGACTTGCTCGACGATCGCGTCGAGCCGGTCGTTGCGCGGCAGCGCCGCCAGCCGGCGCGCGCCGTACGCGTTCTCCGAGACGGGCGTGCCGCGCACGCTGGTCGTCGTCGCGCCGGTGCGGCCGATCACGGGCGTCGGAACGAGCGCGACGTCGACGATCGCGTCGCTCGCGACGTCGATGCTCGCGAGCGCCGGACCCTCGGCGGTCGCCGCGCTCAGGTTGTAGTGTCCGAACGGCACGCGCGGGAACGCGAAGCGGCCGTCGGAGCCGGTCGTTGCGGTCAGGCTGGTGCGGTCGCCGGCCAGCGTCACGATCACGCCGGCGAGCGGGCGGTGGTCGGCGCGCGTCAGCGTGCCGCGCACGACGCCGACGACGTCGGCGCGCGCCGGCGCCGCCGAGACGACGGCGATCGAAGCGCAGGTGAGCGCGGCGAGCGCCGCGCGGATGGGATTCATAGACATGCTCCGGTTCAGTGGCGAAAGGCGAACCGCCGTGGACTTGCCGCCACGGCGTCTAGCTTGCGTGGAGCCCGTGAAAACCGCGTGAAACGCGGCCCAGAACGGGCGGCTAGCGCCGGACCGGAGGTGCGCGCGAAGGCCGGCGGCGCGCGAGCCGGACGCCGGCCGGAACGAAGAGCGGGTCGGGGACGAGCTTCCACGGCGCTTCGCCGCCGCGGGCGAAGAGCCGCAGGGCCGCAAACACGGCGATCACCAGGCGCTCGGCGAGCGCGAGCACGAGCCGCGCCGCTGCGGCGAGCCCGAGCGCGCTCAGCAGCGCTCCGCCGGTTAGGGCGGCCAGCGCGGCGAGGGCCGGAATCCCGGCCAGCCCGCCGTCCAGCGACAGGATCGCGAGCAGCGGCAGCGCGCCGGCGAGCCCGACGCACGCGGTGAGCGGGGCAAGCCGCTGTCCGGCGACCAGCCGGGCGACGGCGGTCAGCACCGCGGGCTCCTGCGCGCGCAGCCGCACGAACGCCAGCAGCGAGAGCAGGGCCAGCCCCGCGGCGAGCGCCGCGGCGAAGATCAGGACCGGGCAGAGTCCCTCGCCCGCCTGGCCGGCTTGCGGCAGGCCCATTCCGGTCATCCGGCCGGCGATCATCGCCGGCCCGGAGGACACGGCGTGATGGCAGACGTGCGCACCGGTCGCCGCCAGCACGGCGATCGCCAGCGCCGCCGATCCGGCGAGTGCGGCGAAGAGCGCGGGCGCTGCGCGCCGCGCTCGGTCCTGCTTACGCATTCCTACGGTGATAACGTGCGGCACGGGCCTGTGGTTCGCCTGGCAATCCCGCCGGCCACCCGGCGGGTGCGGGGCGGCCGGAGGTCGTAGACGGGGCGCTCGTGATCGATGCAGTGATAACCGCGATGCTCCGCGAGACGATGCCGGACGCGCACGTCAAGGTCTACGACATGACCGGCACCATGGACCACCTGGAAGTGTTGGTGACTTCGAAAGCGTTCGCGGGCGTCTCGCCGCTCGACCGCCACCGGATGGTCGAGAAGGCGCTCGCTCCCGCCCGCGCCGACGGCCGCATCCACGCCCTCCAAATTCGCACCGCCACCCCCGAGGACTCACATGGCTGACCTGCACGACGAGATCAAGCGCGAGATCGCCGACAACACGATTCTCGTCTACGGCAAAGGAACCAAAGACGCGCCGCGCTGCGGCTTCACGCTCGAGACGATTCAATTCTTCAGCGCGTTCGGCTACCCGTTCGAGGTGATCGACGTGCTCGAGGACATGCCCAAGCGCGAAGCGCTCTCGCAGATGACCGACTGGAACACGCTGCCGAAAGTCTTCATCGACGGCCAGTTCTACGGCGACACCGACATCCTGGGGCCGATGGCGCAGAGCGGCGAGCTGACGAAGGTGTTGGAGAAGGCGTTCGAAGGCAAGGGCGTCACGCCGACGATCCAGCTCCGCTAGCGCCGAGCTCCGGCCGGTAAACGAAGAGGGCCGTGTCGCGAGACGCGGCCCTCTTCATTTATAACCTCCCCGGCTTAGCGCCCGAAGCTATGCGAGATCTGGAACTTGAACTGACGCGGTCCGTAGTTCTTGAGGGTGGTCGCATAGTATTGACCGCCCTGGAACGGAATTTGGATCCCCGCGAAGTTCGTCGGGAACAGGTCGGAGTCCCGATTGAACAGGTTGTCGACCGACATTTGGAACGTCGTGTACTTGTCGTGGATCGGAAAGCGGAGCGACCCGCTGAAGAACCACACCGCCGGCAAGTCCCAGTCGTTGTTCGGTCCGTAGTACGTAGCTCCGAACAGGACGAGCGCGTTGCTCGCGGTGCGATAGCTGATCTCACCGTAGCCCTGCGCGTATGGAATCGCCTGGTTCGAGACCGACTGGTCGGTGAAGTTGACGTCGTTCACGATCCCTGGTTTGCCGGGATATCCGCCGGGTGGAACGCCGAGCGCATAACCACGGAGAACAGCGCCTTGCGCAACATACCCGAAGCCTACCGGCGGCGCGCGATTGATTCCTAACTCGATCCCTTCGTAACGCGCGCGGGAGAGGTTTCCGAACTGGTTGACGTACAGCGGATACGTGCCCGCTGGGGCCGATCCCAAGGCGGGGACGGCAATCGTTCCGTTCGCGAACGTCGTCTTCACGAACTGGTTGAAGAGATTCTCGCGGTAGAGGTCTAGCGTCAGCACGGTTGAGGGATCGTTCCGCAACCGCATGTCGCCCCCGACGTCGAAGCCGAAGGAAACCTCAGGGAGCACGTTTGCGCCGGTGGTCGAGGCCACGGCCGCCGTTCCCGGACCTACCCCGGACGGGCACGTCGGCGAAATAGCCTGCCCCGGCACGCCGCAGATCAACGCCGGCTTGTTCGGCGTGGAGAGGACTGCCAAATACGGTGGGGCAACGGCCGAGCCGATCGCGAACCGCAAGCTCAGGTCGCGCGAAGCCCGATAGGCCAGGCCGATTCGCGCATCGCTGTGGTAGAAGTTCTGATCGCCGAACGCAAGCGTCGGCGTCGGACTCGGGGTCTTCGCGGTGGCGATCGGGAAGTTGCCAAATCCGAAATGCGCGCGGAAGTCGGTCAGATAATACGCGAGCGTCGCGTTGAGGCGCTCGCCGAACCCGACCTGACCGCGCAGCAGATACGTGGTAACGTCCTGCGTCGAGCCTTTCGGCACGGTCGCCGTCGCCTCGCTGCCGAACGGGTTGTAAGAATGCCCGTCGGTGTGGTTCGTGTCGGCTGCGAACGTGATGAGGTCGCCCTTTGGTCCGACCGGGTGGTCGTACTCGAACGAGTAGCCGTAAATCTTGTCCTCCTCGTTCGACTGAAACGCCCAGCCCGACGTCTCTTGCGCGCGGTACGGCTGTCCGAACGGGTCGAGCCCGTTCAGCGGCGCGCCGTTGGTCTGGGTCCCGTACAGCTTCACGTTCCACACCGGGCTCATCTGGGTGGCGAAGCGGCCACCGTTGTTTTGGTCGCGCACGATCCCCGCATGATAGTAGCGCGCCAGGATGCTGTCGTTGTGAAACGACGTGCGGAACTCGCCTTGGAAGATCGGTTCGTTGTCGAGCTCCCATTCGTCGCCGTAGCCGAAGGGATTCTTGTAGACCACCGTCGGGCCGGTCGGATACGATCCGGAGTACGCGGCGCCGGGGGAGAAGTTCGTCGGTACGTAGTCGCCATTGTTGCCGTTCTGATCGGACCAGCCTTGCTCGCCGAGGTACGAGGCCGTGATCGAGGTCGCCGACGAGAGGTTGTACCGCAGCTTCACGAGCTCGTTATGCGTGGTGAACGTATCGGGTGCGAGCGCCCCGAACGCCAGCACGGGAACAACCGCGTTGTTGTTCTTGTTGTTCTGGGTCGGCGGGTTCGGTTGCTGCGATGGCGGCGGCGGCTTGGCCGGCGTCACCAAGTTGCCGTGTGAATCGTGGTAGACCGAGAACGCGTCCGGCAGCGAGAACACCTGATAGCTCGTCGTTCCCGGCGGTCCGGGTGTTCCGTCGACCGCGTAAACCAGCGCGATCCCGAGCTTGCCGTTGAGCAGCGTGTTGGTGTAGCGCAGCGTCGAGTACGACCCGCCGAAGCTGTCGACGCCGAAGGTGATGTCGCCGGCCGGTCGGGCGGTGGGGCTCAGCGTGCGGAAGTTGACCGTCCCGCCGATCGCGCGCTGAATCTCCGGCGCGGCGGCGCCGGGTCCCTTGATCACTTCGACGCCGCTGAAGACGGCCGGATTCAGGAAGGTCGTCACGAAGTCGCCGAAGTCGGAGACGGCCAGGGGGTGACCGTCGATCAGCGCGGCGGTCTCGAAGGACAGCGCGCCGCGAATGTTCGGAAACGTGATGGCGCCGGGCGAGGCGGGATTGACCGCCGGAGGCAGCGCACTGATGATTCCCGGCGTCTGGTTCAGCTCGTCCCGCAGCTGTGTCGACGCGTTGTCCTGAAACACTTGCGCAGTGATCACGTCCTGCGAAGCGGGCGTGACGTTGAACGACGTGCGCGCCGCCGTCGATGCTCGCGACGAGACCCGGCCGATTTGTTGCAGCGACTCGAAGGACGAGGGCTGCAGGCGGATCGTGACGTTCAACGGGGTTCCGGCCGTGACGGCGATTTCGTCGGTCGTTCCTGTCTGGTAGCCGCCCTTCGTCGCGACGGCGGAATAGACGCCGGTGGCCAAATTTACGCTGAAGCGGCCGTTGCCGTCCGTGGTCGCGGTCGCGTTCTGCGGCCCGTTGAAGGTGATGGTCACGCCGCTCAACGGCGTGCCGGAGGTGCTGGTCACGACGCCGCTGACCAGTGCGAAAGCGGCGGGCGCCGCCTGGGCGACCGGCCCGCTCTGCGCGAGCGCCGGCGCCACGCACATGGGCCCGCCGAGCACCGCAAAAAGACCGAAAGCCGTCATGGTGGGTGACAACTTGAACACGTATGCTCCTCGATGAAGCGTAAGCGTGCCGCCGCGTCTGAAGGGACGCAGCGCGCCGAATGCCGGCCGCGGAAGATTCCGGGGCCGTCGCAGTCTAGCACGGGACAGATTAACCATACCTTATGCGGTTTCCCCGCTCGCGCGCCCGGCGAGAGGACAGACCAGCGTCAAGATTTGTTGTCACGGCGGCGCTGGGTGAGCTCGGGCCGGGCGCACCGGCGCACGCCCGGAAAAGCGCCGCACGCGACGAAGCCGGCCGTGTGCCGAGGTACTGGCTGTTCAAGTCCGAGCCGGAGGCGTTCTCGATCGACGACCTCGAGCGCGACGGGACGACCGAATGGTCCGGCGTGCGCAGCCCGCAGGCGCGCAACCTCATGCGCGAGATGAAAGCCGGCGATCTCGGCTTCTTCTACCACTCCAGCGTGCAGCCGCCGGGGATCGTCGGCATTTGCGAGGTCGTCGCCGAGGCGCATCCCGACTCGACGCAGTGGAACAAGAAAAGCGAGTACTACGACGGCAGCTCGAAACGCGACGATCCGAAGTGGTGGTGCGTCGACGTGCGCTTCGTGCGCAAGCTGCCGCGGATGATTCCGATCGACGAACTGCGCGCGATTCCCGCACTCGCCTTCATGCCGCTGCTGCGCCGCGGGCAGCGCCTCTCGGTGCAGCCCGTCTCACCGCAAGAGTGGGAGCGGATCCTAGATCTGGTCGACCTCTAGGAGCCTGGGAAAAGACTACCCGGCCCGCTCGCGGAACCGCTCGAGTATGGCCTCGGCCGTACCGACGAACTCGGCAGTCGGCGGAATAGAGCGGCCGGTCACGACATCCTCAGCGGGATTCGTCGGGATACGCTGTACGACCGCGCTGCCGCCGGACGGGAAACGCCCGGCATCCTGTCCGTTCAGTCGTTTCGGCGCCTTTCGGCCGAATAATGGGAAGCCCATGGTCCTCAATACCCTCCTGTCTCCGGCAGGGTTGCCGGAATTTTCCAGAGGAGCGCGTAGCGATCCTCGAACCCTAAAGCAGGTCGCTCGATCGGTACGACGATCCCTTTGATTGCCTCCGGGCTGAGACCTGAATGCGCTTTCACAACAAGCCGGTCTGCGTCCCGTACAAATACGACCATTTTGTTCGCATCGCTTGTTCCGTACGTGATCCCTTTGGGAATCCATTCGCACAAGTATCGTAGCGCGTCGTCTTTGGAAATCTCGCTCGTACCGGCGCGAAATGCATCTAGCCTGCGAAGAGTCGCCTCGATAGACTTGAACATGATCCCATGACCACGCAGCAGCAAGCCTAAATCGCCGATCGCCCGCCGTGCCTCCTTCATCCGGTTCGACGCCTTGAACAATCCTAGGAACTCCACTTCGTCACCGCTGATCAACTTCAGGAGGATGATGATTAGGTATACGACGACGAAAAGAGAAACGATCAACCCTAGTGGGCCGCCCGGGTAGTGCTGAAAGGTCTCCACGATCCCCGCGATGCCCCAGTCCGGTACCGGTGAGCCGGCGGAATGTGGCGACGGGCTAGGAGATGGGACGGGAATCATCGCGGGAATCCATATGGTCTTAGCCGTTATGGTGCGCAGGTCGGCCCCGAATTATGACTCTGGCAGCCGGTGTAAGCGACGAGTGGCGGCTTACACCGCCTGGTAGCGTTTGAGCAGAATCTGCTGCGCGTCGACCGGGAGCTCGCCTGGGAGCACCGTGCGGCGCTCGTACGTGCCGTCGGAGCGCAGCACGCGCGCTTTGACGTTGTCGGCCAAGTAGACGTCGAGGATCTCGTTGCAGATCAGGTCGCGCAACAACGGGTCGAGCACCGGGACGACGCTTTCGACGCGGCGGTCGAGGTTGCGGCCCATCCAGTCGGCGCTTCCGATGTAGACCTCGCGCTCGCCGCCGTTGGTGAACACGAACGTGCGCGAGTGCTCCAGGAAGCGCCCGACGATGCTGCGCACGCGGATCGTCTCGCTCACGCCGGGGACGCCCGGGCGCAGCACGCACATGCCGCGCACGATCAAGTCGACCGGGACGCCGGCGCGCGAGGCGCGGTAGAGCCGCTGCACGACCCCCGCGTCGCTGATCGCGTTGAGCTTCGCGACGATCCCGCACGGCCGGCCCGCTTCCGCGTGCGCGGTCTCGCGGTCGATCAGCTCTTCGAACCCCGGGCGCAAGCCCACCGGGGCGACCATCAGCTGCTCGTAGTGGTCGGCCTTCGAGAAGCCGGTCAGCGCGTTGAAGAGCTGCGAGGCGTCCGCGCCGAGGTCGGCGCGGCACGTGAACAGGGAAAGATCGGTGTACGTGCGCGCCGTCCGGTCGTTGTAGTTGCCGGTCCCGAAGTGCATGTAGCGCCGGATCCCGTCCGGCTCGTTGCGCACGACGAGCGTCACCTTCGCGTGCGTCTTCAACCCGGCGACACCGTAGATCACGTGCACGCCGACGCGCTCCAGCGTGCGCGCCCAGTGGATGTTGTTCTCTTCGTCGAAGCGCGCCTTGAGCTCGATGAGCGCGGCGACCTGCTTGCCGTCCTCCGCCGCGTCCGCCAGCGCCGCGACGACCGGCGAGTTTCCGGAGGTGCGGTACAGCGTCTGCTTGATCGCGAGCACGTCCGGATCGTTCGCGGCCTGCTTGACGAACTGCACGACCGGGTCGAACGACTCGAACGGATGGTGCAGGAGCAGATCGCCCTCGCGAATCGCCGCGAAGATGTCGGTCTGCCCGATCAGCCGCTTCGGGATCGCGGGCGTGAACGGCGGATCGTGCAGCTCGGGATAGTCCAGGTTCACCAGCGCCCACAGATCGGCAGTGCCCATCATCCCGTCGACTTCGTAGCAGTCGGTGCGGTCGAGCTCGAGCGCCTTGAGCACCTGCTCGCGCAGCGGCTCCGGCATCGCCGGCTCGACCTCGAGCCGCACCGGCTCGCCGAAGCGGCGCCGGCGCAATTCCGACTCGATCGCGCGCAGCAGATCGTCGGCTTCGTCTTCCTGCAAGTCGAGGTCCGCGTCGCGGGTGACCCGGAACAGGTACGAGTCCTTCACCCGCAGCCCCGGGAAGAGCGACTCCAGGTTGTGCGCGATGATGTCCTCGAGCATCACGAACCAGCGCTGGCCCTTGGGCGCAGAGTCGATCGGGACGAAGCGCGGAAGCTTGCCCGGCACCTTCACCCGCGCGAAGTAGCTGATCGGGCCGTCCGGCGTAGTCTCCTCCAGCTCGACGGCGAGCGAGATCGAGAGGTTCGAGATGTACGGGAACGGATGCGCCTTGTCGATCGCCAGCGGCGTGAGCACCGGGAAGACGCGCTCCTCGAAGTAGCGGCGCGTCGCGCGCGTCGTCTCGACGTCGAGCTGATCGACGGCGAGGATGCGGATGCCGTGCCGCTCCAGGGCCGGAAAGAGCTGGTTCTGCAGGCAGTCCGCCATGGTCGCGAGCGAACGGCGCAGCCGCGCGCTTACCATGTCAAGTTGCTCTTCCGGGGTGTGGCCGTCGTCGGAGCGCTTGTGGACCTCGGCCGCCAGCTGCTGCATGAGTCCGGCGATGCGGATCATGAAGAACTCGTCGAGGTTGGTCCCGTAGATCGCGATGAACTTGAGCCGCTCGAGCAGCGGGTTGCGCTCGTCGAGCGCCTCTTCGAGGACCCGGTCGTTGAACTCGAGCCACGACGTCTCGCGGTTGATGTAGAGCGAGGGGTCGTCGAGGGCGGTCGGCACGGCGAGAGACGGTGGGCGGAGCTGGGCGCCGACCTGCGAACCGGAGAGCATGGCTTCGGACGGGTTCGGCGCGTGAGCGCGGACTTCATCGCCCACCTCGGCACACACGTGGCGCTGGCAGGTTCGGCGCTCGTCCTGGCAGCCGCGATCGGCATCCCGCTCGCCGGGCTCGCGGCCGACCGCGCGCTTCCGCGCGGCGTGCTGCTCGCGCTGGCGGGCGGCTTCCGGGTCGTCCCCTCGCTCGCGATCCTGACCTTGGCGCTCCCGCTGCTCGGGCTGGGATTCCGGCCCGCGCTCCTCGCGCTGGTCGTGCTGGCCCTGCCGCCGATCCTCGTCAACACCGACGTCGGCCTGCGCGCGGTCCCGCGCGCGACGCTCGAGGCGGCGCGCGGCACCGGGATGACCGAACGGCAGGTCGGGCTGCGCGTGCGCTGGCCGCTCGCGCTCCCGGTCGTCGCGGTCGGCGTGCGCACCGCGACGGTCGAAGTGATCGCCTCGGCGACGCTCGCGGCGTTCATCGGCGGCGGCGGGCTGGGCGACTACATCGTCGGCGGCTTGCAGACCGCCAACCCCTCCGAGCTGTTCCTGGGCGCCGTCTCGGTCGCCGTGCTCGCACTCCTCGCCGACGCCGCGCTCGGGTACGCGCAGCGCAGGCTCGCCGTCTGAAACGTACGAGGCCGATGCAACCCATGCTCTCGCGCGCCCGCGCGCTCACGCTGCTCGCCGCCGCGCCGCTCGTCGCTTCTTGCGGCAGCGGAAACGCCGCCGTCAAGGTGGGGTCGAAGAACTTCACCGAGGAGCTGATCCTCGGCGAGATCTACGCGCAGCGTCTCGAGCAGACCGGACAGCAGGTGACGCGCAAGCTCAACCTCGGCACGACCGACATCGCGATGGCGGCGCTGAAGCGCGGCGAGATCGACCTGTATCCGGAGTACACCGGCACCGCGCTGCTGAACGTGCTGCACTTGCCGCCGACCGGTGACCCGCAGCGCGCGTTCGACACCGTGAAGAGCGCGTACGCGAAGCAGTTCGGGCTGGTGTGGCTCGACCGCTCGCCCTTCAACGACACGCAGGCGATGGCGACGACGCAGAAAGTCGCCGGCTACTACGCGCTCGGCCGGCTCAGCGATCTGGCGGCGAAGGCGAACGAGCTCCGGCTCGGCGCGGTGCCGGAGTTCCTCACCCGCGCCGACGGGCTCCCCGGCCTGCAGAAAAAATATGGCGGTTTCAAGTTCAAGCAGACGAAGATCGTCGACAACGGCTTGAAGTACGAGGCGCTCGAGCGCGGCGACGTCGACGTGATCATCGCCTTCTCCACCGAAGGCCGGCTCAAGGCCGACAGCTTGGTGGTGCTCGAGGACGACAAGCACGTTTTCCCGGTCTACAACGCGGCGCCGGTCGTGCGCAAAGCGGTGCTCGACGCGAACTCCGCGATCGCGGGCCCGCTGAACAAGCTCGCGCCGCTGCTGACGAACGACGTGATGCAGAATCTGAACCTGCAGGTCGACGGCCCGCAGAAGCGCGAGCCGGCCGACGTGGCGCGTGACTTCCTCAAGTCGAACGGGCTCGCCTGACGACGCCGGCGGCGCGCGCGTCGAGCTGCGCACGCTCGCCGTCCGCTATCCGAACGCGCGCGTTCCCGCCGTCCACGACGTCGACCTGACGATCGAAGCCGGCGAGTTCACCGTGCTCCTCGGCCCCTCCGGCTGCGGCAAGAGCACCCTGCTGCGCACGATCAACCGGCTCGTCGAGCCGACGGCCGGAACGGTGCTGATCGACGGCGTCGACGCGCGCGCGCGCGATCCCGTGGAGCTGCGGCGCGGAATCGGTTACGTGATCCAAGCCGTCGGTCTGTTTCCGCACTACACCGTCGCCGAGAACGTCGGCGTGGTGCCGCGGCTGCTCGGCTGGCCGAAGCCGCAGATCGGCGCGCGCGTCGACGAGCTGCTGCGGCTGATCCGGCTCGAGCCCGCGACCTACCGGAACCGTAAGCCGCGCGAGCTCTCCGGCGGCGAGGCGCAGCGTGTCGGCGTCGCGCGTGCGCTCGCGGCACGCCCGCGCGTGCTGCTGATGGACGAGCCGTTCGCCGCGGTCGACGCGATCGTACGCGCTTCACTGCAGGACGAGATCGCGCGCGTTCACCGCGAGCTGCGCACGACGGTCGTGTTCGTCACCCACGACGTCGACGAGGCGCTGCGCCTGGCCGACCGCATCGTGGTGATGAACGCAGGCCGCGTGGTGCAGACCGGTCCGCCCGACGAGATTCTCGAGCATCCCGCCGACGCGTTCGTGCGCGAGCTGGTCGGCGTCGATCCGCAGACGCGCCGGCTCGTCCTCGAGCGTCCGCTCATCGAGCGGTGATCGCACCGGTGCGCTCATGCCGTACCTCGCCTCGCACCCCGCGCGCGTGGGCGCGCTGCTCGGCGAGCACGTGGTGCTGGTCGCCGTCGCGCTCGCGATCGCGCTCGTCATCGCCTTGCCGCTCGGCGTGCTGGCGGCGCGCAATGCGCGCGCGGCCGGCGCGATCCTCGGAGTCGCCGGCGTGCTCTACACGATTCCGAGCCTCGCGCTGCTGGCGATCCTGGTCACCGTGCTGGGGCTCGGCAAGCCGACCGCGATCGTGGCGCTCGTCGTCTACGCGCAGATGATCTTGATTCGCGCCGTCGTCGCGGCGTTGCGGGGCGTCGATCCGGCGCTCGTCGACGCGGCGCGCGGGATCGGCTTCACCGCGCGCCAGACGCTGCTGCGGGTCGAGCTTCCGGCGGGATTGCCGGTGATGCTCGGCGGCGTGCGCGTCGCCGCGGTCTCCCTCGTCGCGCTCGCGACCGTCGCGGCCTGGATCAACGCGGGCGGCCTCGGCGCGCTGCTCTTCGAAGGGATCAGCACGAACAACCCCGCGAAAATCTTCGCCGGCGCGCTCGCCGCGGCGCTCCTCGCGATCGCCGCCGACGTCGCGCTGCGCGGCGCCGAGCGCGCGGTTCGAACCTGATGCGGCGCCGGGAAGACCGCACCGGGACGCGGCTCTTCGGCTACGGCACGTTCCGCCGCACCGCCTGGCGCGACGCGATCCTCGGCGCGGAGTACCCCGCGCAGCCGGCGACGCTGCGCGGCTACCGCCGGATCGCGTGCGCGTCCGGTTACCTCTCGCTGCGGCCGACGCTGTTCGACGTCGGCTTGATCCACGGCGTGCTGATCGAGCTCGACGAAGCCGGCTGGCGCGTCGCCGACGCGTGGGAAGAGGTCCCGAAATACGTCGCCACGCCGGTCACCGTGAACTCGATGAACGGCCCGGTCGACGCGCTGACGTATCTGTGCGCGAACGACGACGGCGCCACGCCGGTCGACGATGATCGCTTCGCGCTGCTCACCGACGCCGAAGTCGAAAACTCGATCGAGTTCTTCGGAAAGCAGATGCGCCACATTCGGCGCAGCTTCGAATCGAGCTAAACGACGGTCAGCAGCGAGAGCGCGTAACGTCCCGCGGCGTCGGTGTACGTCTTCTTCTCTTTGAAGCCGCAGTCGGCGCCGAGCGCGACGATCTCTTCGCGGGTGAACTTGTACGAAGACTCGGTGTGAATCGTCTCGCCGGCGGCGAAGTCGACCGTCAGCTTCGAGGCGGGAACGCGCACGCGCTGCTCGCGCTCGCTCACCAGGAACGACTCCACCGCCCCGCTCTCTTCGTTCCAGCGGGCGCGGAACCGGAACGCGCACAGATCGAAGTCCGCGCCCAGCTCGCGGTTCATTCGCGCGAGCAGGTTCTTGTTGAAGGCGGCCGTGACGCCGGTCGGATCGTCGTACGCGAGCTCCAGGATGGTCGGGTCTTTCTTGAGATCGTAGCCGAGCAGCAGCCCGTCACCGGGATGTCGCGCCGCCGCGAGCAATCGCAGCAGCTCGCGCGCTTCGGCCGGCTCGAAGTTCCCGATGTTCGAGCCGAGGAACAGCGCCAGCACGCGGCCGTGCGTCACCAGCCGCTTCTCACGCAGCGCGGGGAAATAGTCGCTCGCGTACGCGATGATCCGCAGCCGCTCGTACGCGCCCGCAAGTGCAAGCGACGACTCGGTCACCGCTTCGGCCGAGATATCGACGGGATGGTACGTGAGCGCCGGCTGGCGCTCGAGGATCGCGTCGATCAGCAGCCGTGTCTTGACCGCGCTGCCGCTGCCCAGCTCGACGAGCTCGAGCGGGCCGTCGAGCGAGCCGACGATCTCGCGGCCGTAGGTCGCGAGCAGATCGCGCTCAACCCGGGTCAGGTAGTATTCCGGCAGCCGGGTGATCGCCTCGAACAACGCGGAGCCAAGATCGTCGTAGAAATACTTTGCCGACAGGCTGAGCGGCCGCGTCCCCAGCCCGGCGCGGACGTCCTCGGCGAACGAGGCGACGCGGGCCGGATGCGGGTCGCGGTGCAGGACGAAGCGGTCGGAGAATCCCCGTGAGGTCGCCGAAGTCATCGTATCGCGCCTAACCCCAGGTTGCTCGGCCGGTTTGCACGGAGACGCCGGGCAGCCCAAAGCGCGTCGCGGGAGGCGCCCACCCGGGCTCACGGGTTCACGAGGCTCAACGGCCGACGATTCGCGACCAGCGGTCGCGCACGTCGGCGATGTACTCGCGCGTCTCCGGATACGGCGGGACGCCGCGATAGCGCGAGACCGCGCCCGGGCCTGCGTCGTACGCCGAAAGCGCGAGCGCGTACGGATCTTCTTCGCGTCCACGGTATTGCTCGACATACGCCGAGAGCAGCTGCGCGGCGCCGGCGATGGCGGAGTGCGGCTCCCACGGATCGACGCCGTACTCTTCAGCGGTCGGGCCGGTGAACTGCGCGATGCCGACCGCGCCTGCCGAGGAGATCGCGCCGGGATCGAAGGCCGATTCCTGAAGCAGCGTCGCGGCCAGGAACGGTGCGGAGAGCTTGTGCCCGTGCGCTTGCTCGAGGACCTCGGTGGCGAGCGAGAGCGCGTCGGCCGCGCCTATGCGCGGGTTCGCCCGCATCGCCTCGCGCGCGACCTTCACGCTGAGCGGCGCTCTGCGGCCCGCGTCCATCACCAGGCGCAGCCCTCGCATAACGGGGACCGGCGGGGGTATATGCCACGACAGCGCGGCGTCCCGCAACCCGCCGATCCGAACGCCGGTAACGGACAACGTCAAGGCCAAGGCCACGACCACGGTCGGGAGAGGGTTTCCAGGAGTCGGGACCAATCCGCCGTTAGCCCTCTTCACTCACAAGGATCAGCGTGAACACGTTCTTGTCGGGCTCGCCGGTGTTCTCCGCGGCCGTGGCGATGCTCGTCGTCTTGATCGCCGGAGACTTCGCATCGACGTTCTTCTACCACGTGCCGCAGCACGTGTGGGGCAAGCTCCACCTCCGCACGCACCACGACCGTCGAAGGTCGTACTGGGATCATGCGGTGCTCTCGCGCGATCCCGGCGTCCTGCTCGACGGCTTCCTCGGCGCGGTCCCGTACATGATCATCGCGCTGGCCTGCTTCCGGCTCTCGGTCTACGGAGCCCTCGCCGGCTTGGTGCTGGGCCAGCTGCACGTCTGGTGGCGGCACACCACCGAGCTGGGCTGGCGGACCCCCCGCTGGGCGGCACGGGTCGCGCGGGCCCTGCAGATCGTCCTCCCCGAGGACCATGACGGCCATCACCGGAATCCGGAGATCGAGTTCGGCGACATCTTCCGCTTCTACGACGCTCCGGCGCGCGCGACGATCGCGTTCTGCCGGAACCTCGATCCGAAGCGCAGAGCCGCCGCCCTTCGGCGCGCGGCGATCGCGCGCCGGCGCGAGACCGCAGCCGCGCTGAAGCGGCGGAAGATGGTCAAGCAGACCGGCTGAGGTGGGATGACAAAACGCGTCCTCTTTTTGATCTCCGACACCGGCGGCGGGCACCGCGCCGGGGCGCAAGCCGTCGGCGCGGCGCTCGACGAGATCGAGGGAGCGACGCGCTTCGAGTGGCGCATCGACGACATCGCGACCCATTGCACGTTTCCGCTCTCCAAGCTGGGGCCGGCGTACAGCGCGGCCCTTCGCTATGCCCCGCCGATCTACGGCGCGCTCTACCACGCGACGAACGGCCGGCGGCGCTACAAGACGATCGTGCGCTTCTGCGAGCCGCTCTACCGCGAGCGCTTGCGCGAGGTCTTCCAGCAGTACCAGCCCGACGTGATCGTGTCGGTGCACCCGCTGCTCAACCACGCCGCGCTGCGCGCGCGGGCCGACGCCGGCATGCAGCACGTCCCGATCGTCACCGTGATCACCGACCTCGGCCGCGTCCACGAAGGCTGGCTTCTCCCCGAAGCCGATCTCACCGTCGTCCCGGCGCGCGAAGTCTACCAGCGCGCGATCGACCGCGGCGTCCCGCCGGAGCGGCTGCGGCTGCTCGGGCACCCGATCCACCCGCGCTTCGAAGACGTCTCCGGCACCAAGGCGGAGATTCGCAAGAAGCTCGGCCTCCCCGAGCGCGCGACGATCGCGCTGCTGATGGCTGGTGGCGAAGGCGGCGGAAAGCTCTTGCCGACCACGCTAGCGCTCGCGAAAGCCGGATTGGACTATCATCTCGTCGTCGTGACGGGCCGCAACGCGGCGCTGCGCACGAAGCTCGAGGAGCTCGCACCCGCGTTGCCGACGCCGATGACGGTGCTCGGCTTCCGCAACGACGTCCCCGAACTGATGCGCGCCGCCGATTTGCTCGTCACCAAGGCGGGTCCCGGAACGATCGCGGAGGCGTCGGTCGCCGAAGTTCCGGTCGTGGTCTACGACTACGTCCCGGGCCAGGAGCGCGGCAACCTCGACTACGTGCGCACCAACGGAATCGGCGTCGTCGCGCTGACGACAGCCGAGGTCGTGCAGTCCGTCGCGCGGATCGTGCACAATCAGGAGCGCTTGGCGAAGATGCGCTTGCAGCAAACCGCGATCGCGCCGCGCGGCAGTTCGCGCCGCATCGCCGAGCTGATCGCGCAGATCGCCGTCAGCGGCCGCCGCCCCACGATTCCCGCCGCCGGATAGCGCGTGCCCGCGACGCTGACGATCGACGTTCCCGCCGACGTCGCGGCCGAGGTCGTCGCGACTCGGCGCGACTTGCACGAGCATCCCGAGCTCGGCTTCGAAGAGGTTCGCACCAGCGGGATCGTCGCGCAGCGCTTGCGTGCGCTCGGTTTCGAGGTGCACACCGGGATCGGGCAGACGGGCGTCGTCGGTGTCGTGCACGGCGCGCGGCCCGGCAAGACGATCATGCTGCGCGCCGACATGGACGCGCTCCCGATCGACGAGGAGAACGACGTTCCGTACCGCTCGCAGACGGCGGTGCACATGCACGCGTGCGGCCATGACGGCCACGTCGCGATGCTGCTCGGCGCGGCGCGGATCGTGATGTCGCGCCGCGACGAGCTCGCCGGCACGGTGTGCTTTTTGTTCCAGCCCGCCGAGGAAGGAAAAGGCGGCGCGAAGGCGATGGTCGAGGACGGCGTCCTCGAGCGCTTCGGCGTCGAGCGCGCGTACGGCTTGCACCTTGCGTCGGCGCATCCGGCCGGCCACGTCGGTTTCCACGAAGGCGCGTTCTACGCCTCGAGCGACTCGATCGAGATCACGGTCGAAGGAAAAGGCGGCCACGGCGCCGCGCCGCACCTCTCGATCGATCCGGTCTACGTCGCGGCGCAGTTCGTGGTCGCGGTGCAGCAGGTGGTTTCGCGCCAGATCGATCCGATCGAGCCGGCGGTGGTGACGATCGGCGCGATCAGCGGCGGAACGACGCACAACGTGATCCCGAGCCGGGTGAAGCTGCTCGGCACGGTGCGCGCGTTCGACGCCGGCGTGCGGGCGAAGATGGCGGAGCGGATCGAGCGCGTGCTGCGCGGCGTCTGCGAAAGCTCCGGCGCGACGTACGAGTTCACGTACCTCTGGCGCTATCCGGTCACCTCGAACGACGTGGAGCAGACGCGCTACGTGCGCGCGCTCGCGCAGCAGGTCGCCGGCGACGAACGCGTCGACGACGTGCCGCGCTTGATGGGCGCCGAGGACTTCTCGTTCTTCGCCGAGCGCGTCCCGGCGTGTTTCTTCACCATCGGCAGCCACGGCGGCGAGAACAGCGCGTTCCCGCACCACCACGCCCGCTTCGACATCGACGAGTCCGCCCTCGAAACCGGCGTCCGCATGATGACCGCCCTCGCCCTCGACGCGCCGGACCACGCCCCGTAGCGCGCTACTCCCGCACGACCGCGTTGCGGTCTTTGATGATCGGCTTGCCGCTGAAGTGGCTGACCACGTAGAAGTTTGGAGGCCGCCGCTCTCCCGGCTGGAGCGGACGAATTCCCAGCTCACGCGCAAGTTCGCGCGCCGCAGCTCGAAGCTCCGGCGACACTTTTCCGATTCGGCCGACCCGACGTACTTGCTTCATTACATGCATCGTATCACCCCAGGCGCCGATCGCGCTACTGCCGTCACCAATGTACCGAGGATGAGCGACGTCAGCGCCACTGCGACGGCGATCCGTTTGATCTTCCGGTCCGTCGCATTGGGATAGTACGCCGCGACTGTTCCCAAAATCGCGTTCGTGGTTGTTGCAGCCGGCCGCTCCGCAAAGTCAATCACAAATGTGTGCGGGTCGATCGGCTCGCGAGCTTTAAGGAGTCGTATCCCGTAGCCGATTGTGCACGCGAGCGCACTGCAGGCGAGCAGGCTGCATGCGATCCATTGCCAGGGTGGTGCGAGCTCGCTGAACTTGTCGATTCCGAAGACCACAACGGCAGCGACGGCAGCCAAGACGGCGAGGAGTGCAAGGTCGGCTGTATCGACATTGCTGACGACGCCTTCGTTCGTCCGCGCGACTACGTCGTAGACGAAGTCGTCGCCCGGATACTCCTCTTCATCCGGCCGCAAGGGTGCAACCGGTCCACGCTCGCGACGAACATCGCACCTCGGCGCTGTAACGACGGTTAGCACATCTAGGAGAAACGGAAGCCAGCCTCCCACACTGCCGACTCTTCGCCCGGCACATCCGGGGGCCTGAGGTCAGGCCGTAGCATTCTACGAACCTGGCCGGAAGGTACCAATAGAAAAAGCACCCGGCCGGTTTGGGGAGACCGGCCGGGCTCACACCCGGCACACCCGGTAGAGGACGGCTAGTTCAGCGAGGCTTGGGCGCGGCGTTCGAGGAGCTCTGCGGGAGGGCGGGGGTACCGCGCGCCGAGGATCTCGCGCAGCGTCGTCGTGCACCCGCAGGTGCGCGACGGGGAGCCGCGGCCGAGCAGCAGGGCCCGGCAGCCGTCCAGATGATGCAATGAGGCCCGGTGGCCACAGTCGTCGCAAATCGGTGGCAGCACCGGGAATTCGCGCTCTTTCACACGACCAGTCTCGCAGCGTCCCATGTCGGGCCGCTTACGGACGCTTACGAAGCGCTTACGCGATCGTCCCGAAGCGTGCAGTTCAGGCGACGACGTGCGCGGTTGCGTTCAGCGCCGGGGCGGGCAGCTGCGCGATCAGCCCGCCGCGCAGCGCGGCGGTGGCGGCGCCGACCGCGCCGGCGTCGTTCCCGAGCGTCGCCCGCACGATCCGGGTCGTTCCGCGCGGGACCATCGTCGTGCGCAGCTCGACCGCCGGCCGGACCCGCTCCAGCATGAACTCGCCGGCGCTCGAGACGCCCCCGCCGAGCGCGATCACCTCGGGGTTCACGAACGCGATGATGTTCGAGAGGCCCAGCGCCAGGTCGTCGCAGTAGGCACTCCAGGCCGCCAGCGCGTGAGCATCGCCGGCCTGCGCGGCCTTGCGGATCGCCTTCGAGCCGAGCTTCTCCCGCGGGACGTCGAGCAGGGCCGAGCGCGGAAACGAGGGCGCCAGCCGGAAGGCGTGGCGGATCAGGGCCGTCCCCGACGCCTGCGCCTCGAAGCAGCCGATCTTCCCGCAGCCGCAGATGAAGCCGCCGTCGGGCCGAATTTGGTGATGGCCGATCTCGCCGGCGCCCATCTGGTAGCCGAGCGAGAGGGCGCCGCCCGAGACGATCCCGCCGCCGATCCCGGTGCCGAGCGTGAGCAGGACGAAGTCGCGCGTCCCCTGCCCGATGCCGTGCACGTACTCCCCCAGCGTCGCGCAGCGCGCGTCGTTTGCGACGAAGACCGGGTACTTCGGAAACTCGTCGCGGACGCGCTGGCCCAGCGGGACGTTCTCCCAGCCGAGGTTGGGCGAGTAGCGGATCGTCCCGGTCGCCGGGTCGATATTGCCGGGCGAGCCGATTCCGATCCCGGCGATCTCGTCCTTCGTCGCGCCGATCGCGTCCTTCACCACCTCGGCGAGCGCGCCGACGACGGCGCTCGGCGCGTGGTCGTCGATGTCGTGCTCGAACTTGGCCTGAAACTCGCCGGCCTCGTCGACGACGCCCGCCATCACGTGCGAGCCGCCGAGATCGACGCCGATCGCGACCCGTGCCATCAGCGGGGCGCGGGGCTGGCGACGGTCGGGATCGTCACCACGTTGGCCGGGTCGTCGTAGCGCGAGAACACCAAGCTGAATCCTTCGTTGACGCAGTCGTTGAGGCGGTACGTCTTCTTGTCGTAGGTGCAGGTCAGGTGCTGGTCCTTCTCCGGGCCGGCCGCGGTCGTCGCGAACTGCCCCCAGCTCTTGCCCGCGAGGACCTTGTCGGGGAGAAGCTGGTCGACCGGGACGTTGCGGAGTTGCGACTGCGCCTCCAGGACGGCGGGCGGCGTGTCGGTCTTGCGGTAGCTCTGGCCGCCGTCGGCGCTCACGTACGCCACGGGCCCGATCAAGACGATGTCGCGCGTCCCGCCGCCGTAGGCGAGCGAGCTGTGGTAGCGGTCGGGCGCGACGAACGTCAGCGTGACGGTGAATCCCGTCGACGCCGTGGTCGTGACGACGAACGACTTCGCGCCCTGCATCGCGCCGGCGACCTTGGCGCGCACGGTGGCGAGGTCGTCGGCGCGGGCCGGGGCCGAGGGGACCGCCAGGAAGGCAGCCAGAGCGAGCGGGACGAGACGGCGGAGCATGGCCCGACGACGTTCTCCGAATCGCCGGGTTCGCCCGCCGCGGGCCCCGAAGAACCCGGGCCATGCAAGAAACGATCGATCTCATCGCGCACCGCGAGCTGCGCAACCTCCAACGCTTCTCGCGCGAGACCGGTCAGCCGACGAAGCTCGCCAGCCTCGACGTCGACCCGATGACGAACGTGCAGTCGATCGAGATCGACGAAGAGCACATCACCGTCGAGTACAACACCAAGACGACGAAGTACTACAACGCGAGCGAGATCACCAAGAAGGAGTGGGTCTACAAGTACAACGACGACGCCGAGTTCGTCGCCGCGATCCGCGCCGTGATCGAGCTCGCGCGCAAGCACCAGTACGACTTGCCGGAGAACGTGACGTGCCCGCCGGGCTGCGCCGAGTGCTGCAGCGGCTACGAGCCGTTCGTCAACAAGGCCGACGTGCAGCGCATCGCCGATCACCTCGGAATGACGTACGCCGACGTGATGAACGAGTACGTGGTGCCGCGCGAGTCGGCCGACGGCTACACCGTCGGCTGGCTGCGCAAGGTCGACGAGAAAGGCGAGTTCAGCGAAGACGCCGTGCACAAGTGCGTGTTCCTGATGGGGAACCGCTCGGGCCGCCACTACTGCGGGATTTACGAGGCGCGGCCGCACGACTGCGGCGCGTTCACGCCGGTCGGCTGCGAGGACGTCGACTGGTCGCTCCCGCGCCACGGCCAGTACAAGGTCGGCAAACCGTTCGAGCCCAAGCGCAAGCGTGCGCTGAACTCGAACGCGCGCAGCAACGGCGCGCGGAACGGTCGCACCACGAAGTGAGCTGGGACGCGATCGTCGTCGGCGGCGGGCACAACGGGCTCGTGACCGCCTGCTACCTCGCGCGCGCGAAGTGGAAGGTGCTCGTCCTGGAACGGCGCTACGTCGTCGGCGGCGCGTGCGTGACCGAAGAGACGTTCCCGGGCTTCAAGGTGTCGACGGCGGCGTACGTCAACAGCCTGTTCCGGCCCGAGATCATACGCGACTTGAAGCTGCGCGAGTACGGGTTCGAGCTGCTCGAGCGCGACCCGTCCTCGTTCTCGCCGTTCCCCGACGGCCGCTACCTGATGCTCGGCGCCGATCCGACGTTCAACGCGCGCGAGATCGCGAAGTTCAGCGCGCGCGACGCGGAGAGCTATCCGCGGTACGTCGCGATGCTGGAGCGGGTCGCGGCGGTGATCGAGCCGACGCTCATTCAAACGCCGCCCAACCCGGTGAAGCCGGGGATCGGCGATCTGCTCTCGCTGGGGCGGCTCGGTCTGAGCGTCAAATCGCTCGACGGTTCGCTGGGCGAAGCGGTCGAGATTCTCACCGGCGCGGCGCGGCCGATCCTCGACCGCTGGTTCGAGTCCGAGGAGCTGAAAGCGACGCTCGCGACCGACGCGATCATCGGCGCGTTCGCCGCGCCCTCGATGCCGGGGACGGCGTACGTGCTGTTCCACCACGTCATGGGCGAGACGAACGGCGCGCGCGGCGTGTGGAGCTACGTCAAAGGCGGGATGGGCGGGCTCACCCAAGCGCTCGCGAAGGCGGCTACGGATCTCGGCGTCGAGATCCGCACCGAAGCCGAAGTCAGCCGCATCGTGGTCGAGAACGGCAGCGCGGTCGGGGTCGTGCTCGCGAACGGCGACGAGCTGCGCGCGCGCCGCATCGCGAGCAACGTCGACTGCCGGCTGACGTTCGAGCGGTTCATCGACCCGCAGCAGCTGCCGTCGGAGTTCGTCGCCGAACTGGAGCGGATCGACTACGGCAGCGCGTCGGCGAAGATCAACGTCGCGCTCGACGCGCTGCCGAACTTCACCGCGTGCCCGGGAGGCGAGCCGGGCCCGCAGCACCGCGGCACGGTGCACCTCTGCCCCGATCAGGACTACATCGAGCGCAGCTACGACGAGGCGAAGTACGGGCGTGCCTCGAGCGAGCCGGTCGTCGAGTGCACGATTCCGTCGGCGGTCGATCCGACGGTCGCGCCGCCCGGCAAGCACTTGATGTCGATGTTCTGCCAGTACGCGCCGTACGACGTCGCCGGCGGCTGGACCGAGGCGGCGAAGAACGCGTTCGCCGACCGCTGCTTCGCGGTGGTCGAGCGCTACGCGCCGGGCTTCACGGCCTCCGTGATCGACCGGCAGGTGCTCAGCCCGGTCGACATCGAGGCGACGTTCAATCTGACCGGGGGCAACATCTTCCAGGGCGCGATGAGCTTGAACAAGCTGTTCATGTTCCGTCCCGCGCCCGGCTATGCCGACTACCGCACGCCGATCAAGCACCTCTTCCTGTGCGGGTCGGCGGCGCATCCCGGTGGCGGCGTCATGGGCACGCCGGGCTGGAACGCGGCGCGCGAGATGCTGCGCGCGCGCTGACCAGTGCCGAAAGGCGGTCGTCGCGGCCGTGCGGAAGGCGGCTTCCTCGACCGCTTGAAGGAGGCATCATACGATGAAGTTCCGTCTTTCCACGCTCGCGCTCGGCACGGCGCTGGTCTTCACCGCAACGATTCCGGTCGGTGCGCAAGACACCGGCGGCTCGATGAAGGGCCACAAGGGCGGCGCCATGATGATGGCGATGGCGCTGCGGATCCCGATGAAGGCGCTCAACGGTTCCGGCGAAGACGGCCAAGCGACGCTTCGCGACACGCCGAAAGGGCTCGTCGTCACGATCCACATCAAGAACGCGAAGGGACCGCAGCCGGCGCACATTCACAAGGGCACCTGCGCGAAGCTCGATCCGAAGCCGGAAGAGCCGCTGCACAACGTCGTCAACGGGATGTCGATCACGACGGTCCCCGGCGTGACGATCGCCAAGCTGCTCGCGTCGAAGCACGCGATCAACGTGCACAAGTCGCTGACCGACCTGCCGACCTACGTGTCGTGCGGCGACATCGCCAGGTACTAGGCACACGACGATGAGAGCGCTCTTCGTCTCGGCCGCGGTGGGCGCCGCGCTCGTGCTCGCCGTACCCGCGGCGCAGGCGGCGATGACGCCGCTGCAGTTCCGGCTCGCCGAGCAGAACAACTCCGGCGAGCACGGCACCGCGACGCTCTTGCAAGGCGTCAACGGCGTCATCGTGAAGCTGCGGCTGAGCGGCTATGCCGAAGGCGTCGATCAGCCCGCGCACATTCACAAGGGAACCTGCGCGAAGCTCGATCCGAAACCGACCTATCCGCTCGCGATGGTCAAGGACGGAGAGTCGCAGTTCACCGTCCCGAACGTGACCCTCGCGGACCTGCAGAAGGGCGACTACGCGATCAACGTCCACAAGTCCGCGAAGGAAGCTTCGATCTATGTCGCCTGCGGGAACATCCCCAAAAAGTAGTCACCCTCCGTTCAACGAGGGCGCCGCGCACAACGCGGCGCCCTCGCGTTTCGGGGCGCCCTCGCTCGACGAGATGCCCGACGACATTCGCGCGATCTGCGAGGAGACGCGCGCGAAGATCGGCTTCATCCCGAACGTGTTCCTGGCGTACGCGAAGCGCCCCGAGCACTTCCGCGCCTTCATGCACTACCACGACCTGCTGATGAAAGGCCCGAGCGGGCTCTCGCGCGCCGAGCGCGAGTCGGTGGTCGTCGCGGTCTCGGCCGAGAACGACTGTCTGTACTGCGTCGTCGCGCACGGCGCGGCGCTGCGCATCCTCGGCAAGGACCCGATCGTCGCCGACCAGATCGCGACGAACTGGCGCACCGCCGACCTCTCGCCGCGGCTGCGCGCGATCCTCACGTTTGCGTCGCGGGTGAACGAGCGCGGCTTCGCCGCGAGCGACAAAGAACTGGCGGAGCTCAAGGCGGTCGGGCTGAGCGACGACGACGCCTGGGACATCACCTCGGTCGCAGCGTTCTTCGGCTTCTCCAATCGCATGGCCGGCTTCATGGACATGCGTCCGAACCCGCAGTTCTACGAGATGGGCCGCGCCGGGCACACCCGCTAGCTTAGACTGGCAGGGCGGCCGGAGGGACCACCCGCCCGCCCGCTAAATCTCCCGCATGGGTAGCTGGGCACGGGCCGTTTCGGCCACTTTCGCCGCCGCCGGTGTGATACTGGCGGCCTTCTCGCCCGTCGCGGTGACGGCGGGGACGACCGGCACGATCGTCGGCCGCATCATCGACCAAAATTCCGGCGCCGCGGTCGCCGGCGCGAACGTGAGCGTCGCCTCGCCCTCGCAGAGCGAGAGCTCGACGACGGACGCGAACGGCAGCTTCCGTTTCCTCTCGCTTGCGCCGGACACGTACGCAGTGACGGTCGAGCGCACCGGCTACGAGACACTGAGCCTCGGCGGCGTGACGGTTCAGGCCGATCAGACGCAGACGCTGAACCGCGCGCTCGTTCCGCGCCTGCAGCGGATCGGCGGAACGACAGCGCGCCGGGCGACCGATTTGGTGAAGCCCGGCACGACCAGCGACGTCTACTCGGTGAACGGCGCGCTGCAGGACGCAACGCAGGCGCTCGGCGGACCGGGCGGCCTCAGCAACGCGTACAGCGCGATCCAGGCGATTCCCGGCGCGTCGGTGCAGCAAGGACAACAAGGCTGGTACCAACAGCTCTCGATCCGCGGCGGCGACATCGACCAAGTCGGCTACGAGCTCGACGGGATCCCGGTGAACCGCGTCTACGACAACGCGCCGCAGACGATGCTCTCGACGCTCGGCCAGCAAGAATTGCAAGTGTACACCGGCGGAACGCCGTCGACATCGGACGGACAAGGTCTCTCGGGCTACGTCAACCAGGTCATCAAGACCGGAACGTTCCCCGGTTTCTCGACGCTCGGCGCGGGGCTCGGCACGCCGGCGTTCTTCCACCGGCTCTCGTTCGAGACCGGCGGCGCGACGAAGAACCGCAACTTCTCGTACTACGTCGGCGTCGCGGGCGCGAACCAAGACTACCGCTACTCCGATGCGAACAACGGCGCGAGCGATCCGCAGCTCTTCTACCCGATCGCGTTTCCGTTCGGCGACAGCTTCAACCGCTTCAACATCTGGGACGGCTCGCCGATCCCCGGCACGACGACGCCGGCGACGGTCGGCAACGGGCTGTACTTCGCCGGACCGAACACGTACGCGATCGCGACGACCGCGCAGCGCGACAACGTGGTGAACCTGCACTGGGGTCTGCCGCACGGCAAGGACGGGCTCAAGGACGACGTTCAGGCGCTGTACCTGACCAGCGAGCTGTTCACGAACTACTACAGCTCGGTGAACGACCAGGGCGGACCGGTTTGGGTCGGTGCTGCGCTCGACGTCGGCAACAACGGCGTCGCCCCCGGGACGAGCGGGCCGTACCAGGCGTTCTGGCACGACGGCTTCGTCTACAACGGCGCGCTGTTCGCGCCGCCGAACGCCGCGCTGGTGACGCCGTACTTCTTCATGAGCAGCCCGTCCGGCCGCGCCTTCGGCGCCAACGCGCCGAACAGCCTGCGCGACAGCAACGACAACGGCGTCTCGGTGCTCAAGCTGCAGTACCAGCGCAACATCAACCCACGCTCGTTCCTGCGGCTGTTCGGCTACTCGGTGTACTCGCGCTGGTTCATCACCGGCGATGCGAACCAGAACTTCACCTGCTGTTTCGGCGCCGAGCTGAACGACTACGAGATCCCCAGCCACACCTACGGCGCTTCGCTGAACTACTCGAACCAGATCACCGACAAGCACCTGCTCACGTTCGGCGCGACCGAGAGCCAGACGAAGCTCCAGCGCCGGTACTTCTACCAGTTCCCCGGCAACCAAGGGATGGGGACGGCGTTCACCAACTTGATCGACCCGGCGAACGCCGCGCAGACCGGCCACTGCTACGATCCGGGCACCGGCGCGTACACGAGCTGCTTCAACGGGCCGCGCGGCACGTTCGGCGCGCCGACGATGCCGATCACGGCGGCGGCGTTCGCCGGCGGCGCAAACCCGCAGTGGCTGGTGACCGAGAACGGCCCGCTCGGCCGCGTCAACAACGTCTCGCCGGTCTTCAGCGCGGTCGCGCTCAACGACACCTGGACGCCGACCGACAAACTGACCCTCACGCTCGGGCTGCGGGTCGAGAACTACACCAACCGGCTCGACGGCACGACGGCAAGCCCGACCGGACGGAGCGCGGCGAACCGCGCGTTCTGGGTGAAAGCGTACGACAACGAGTTCTGCTACAAGCCCGGCGTGTTCGGCGCCGTCAACGTCGGCGGCGCCACGCCGGACGCGAACGGCGTCTTCGCGACGCCGGCGAACTGCGCGGCGATCGGGCCCGGCTACCTCCCGGCGAACTTCGTGAACGTCAGCGGCGGCACGCTTTCGAACACGACCTGGCAGCCGCGCGTCGCGTTCACGTACGCGGTGAACCCGGACACGGTGCTGCGCGGCTCGTACGGCGTCTACTCGCGGCCGGTCAACACCTCGTGGCTGCAGTACAACAACCTGAACGACCGCGACTACCTGCGCTACGCGGCGTCAAACTTCTTGGGCTACGGCTTCAACACGCCGGTTCACGGCCTGCGGCCGGACACCTCGTACAACTACGATCTCTCGCTCGAGCAGCATCTGCGCGGCACCGACGTCTCGTACAAGCTGACGCCGTTCTATCGCAGTACGCGCGACCAGCTGCAGGCGTTCCCGATCGGCGTCGGCGGGATTGTCAGCGGCTTCAACGTCGGGCACCAGACTTCGTACGGCGTCGAGCTGGCGCTGCGCAAGGGCGACTTCAGCCGCGACGGCTTCGCCGGCCAGCTCGCCTACACGTACACCCACAGCCGGATCAAGTACACCAAGTTTCCGTCCGGCACGAACGTGATCGACAGCATCAACTTGTACGTGAAGGAGTATAACGCGTACACGTCGTTCTGCGCGAGCAACCCGGGCGACGCGCGCTGCGGGACGACGACGAGCGGCGTCGTCGCGGCGCCGTGCTACAACGCGGCCGGCGCGCCCGTCGCGTGCGGGACGGCTGGGGCCGTCGTCAACCCGTACTTCAACCAGCCGGTGCAGCCGCTGTTCCCGGTCGACGCAGAGTACACGACGTACGACCAGATTCCACAGCCGTTCGTCGGCTCGAACGGCTACGAGACGCCGCACGTGCTCGCGCTGGTGCTCCAGTGGAAGCACCAGAAACTCGCGATCACGCCCAGCCTCACGTACAGCTCCGGCGCGTCGTACGGCTCGCCGCTGAGCTATCCCGGCTACATCCCCAACGGGAACTGCGCCGACCCGGCACACCCGTACTCGTGCACGGGCTCGGGCGCAACGAACGGCTTCTCGAACGTCAGCGGGCTGGATTTCCTGTTCATCCCGAATGCGTTCACCGGCCGCTTCGACAATCTCGGCGCCTTCAAAGAGCCCTCACGCCTGACGCTCAACCTGCAGACGTCGTACGACCTCAGCTCGCGCACGCGTCTAACGCTCACGCTCACCGGTCTGGTCGACAAGTGCTTCCAGCGCGGCTACGCCTGGGACGACCCCAACATCTGCGTCTATTCGGAGCTCCCGTCCGGCGGCGCCGGCCTCGGGCCCTCCGGCAACTTCGTCCCGATCGCCCAAACCCCGATCCAGCTCCGCTACCCCTACGGCATGTTCAGCGACAACCTGAACACCGGCTTCATCGGCACGAAGATCCCGTTCCAAGCCGCACTGGATTTGCGCATTCGGATCTAGCGCGCCGATATATACCGAAGCATTCGATTTCGCCGGTCGCTGCGTTCGCCGGATTCTCCAGCCGCATGGCCGGTTTCATGGACATGCGTCCGAACCCTCAGTTCTACGAGATGGGCCGCGCCGCGAACACCCGGTAACATTCACAGCAACTCCGAGTACCATCATTCGTATGCGTATACGGATTGCGATGGTCGGCGGGGCGCTCGCCGCGCTCGCGTTCGGGATGCCGGCTCTCGCGGTCGACAACCCGTTGGTGGTCGAAGTTCAGCCCGTCGGCGCGGACGGCGTGCACGGGAACGCGACGCTCTTTCAGCTCGGCGACCACGTCGATGTCGCGGTGAATCTCGACGGGAACGAAAGCGGCTCGCAAGCCGTGGACGTTCGCAGAGGAAGCTGCAAGAGCTACGCCGAGGGCGCGAAGTGGCCGCTCGGGTCGTCGCAAGAGACGCGGCTGCCGAACATCAAGCTCGAGTCGCTGCTCGGCAACGTACTGCTGATCCACAAGACCGCCGAGCAGAGCTCGCCGGTGGTCGGCTGCGCGCAGATCAAGGGCTAGCTTTCAAACGGCTCGCGCGGGAGCGCTGAAGCCCTTACTGTATTTTCCGGAGCGGTCGAAGCAGCACACGCGCCGCTTCCCCGAGGAGAGCATCGAGCAGGCCTTCTCGATGCGGATCCCGCGCGTTTCCGCTCGCTTGCCAGATACGATCCAGCTGATCCAGTCTCGGCGCGCGGTCGGCGTGATGTCCGACCACGCCGCCAGCGCCTTCGGGTGCGCGGCGAGCGCCTTCCGGAAATCCGCCGGCACCTTCGGTTCGAGCTGGTTCTGTGCCGGCGCAATCTCCAGCGTGACGATGTCACCGACGTCCGCGCCCGCCGCTTCGCGCAGCTTCCGCTCCACTCGGAGCCAGTGGCTTCCTTGGCCGTCCGGCTCCAGCGTAGCTTGAAAGGGGGCGCCGTTGATGGTGCCTTCAACCGACGTCGCGCTCCGCGTAGGAAGCTTCGCGCTCGCACCCTTCGGCACGGTAAGAAAGCTCCAAGTGCCGTTCTTCGCGGTCTCGGCCGGCCGATAGAGGGTCGCTTTGAAACGGATCGTCGAAGGAGTCTTGACCATGTCCCGATTTTCTCTTGCGCTCGCGCTTCTCATGTTCGGCACGGCAGTGCCGGCCTCTTCGCAAGCGGCCGGCCCGCGCGCGGAGTTCGCCGCGGAACACGCGGCCGTCGGCGGCGCCGCTTGGAACTCCGTGGGCGGAATTCTCACGAGCGGGACGCAGGTCAGCGGCGGCGCGCCCGCCTCGTTCCGCCAGGTGGTCGACCACCGCACCGGGTTCTCGCGCGAGACAGTCGACAGCGGTCCGCTCCACGACGTGAGCGGCTTCGACGGCACGACGTGGGATGCGCACAACGGCATCGTCTCGCAGGCCGATCTACCGGGCATCGTCGCGGACGGCGTAACGGGCGCGTACATGGCACGCGACGGCTGGTGGAACGCGAACGATGCTGCGACGATGACGGCGCTCCCGTCGCAAACACTCGCCGGGCGATCGGTCGACGTCATCAGCGTCGTCCCGCGCGGCGGCAGCCCGGTCGACGTTTGGCTCGACCGCAGCTCGCACCTCATCGTGCGCACGGTCCAGCACACCGACAGCGGCGACGTCACCAGCGACTACCTCGACTATCGCACGACGAACGGTGCTCGCGTTCCGTATCGCATCACGACCGTCGACCCGACGCAGGCGCACACCGACGTGACGGTCGCGTCCGCAACGCTGCTGCGCGCGGTCCCGAAGGCCGACCTGCAGCGCCCGGCGACCGATCCGCGCGGCTCCTTCAGCGGCGCGCCGCCGGCCGTCGTGCCGTTCCGCCTCGGATCGATCGACACCGGGCACGTCGTCGTCGACGCGACGTTCGGCGGCAAGCCGGCGACGCTGATCTTCGATACGGGCGGAGCGAACTATCTCGTGCCGGACGCCGCTCGCCGGCTGGGCCTGGTGACCGGCGGCGGTGCGGACATCAGCGGCGTCGGTAATGCGAGCCAGGCGGTGTCGTTCGCGAACGTCGGCGCGATCGACGTGGGCTCCTCGCGCTTGCGCGATCAGACGGCGATCGTCGCACCGTTACCGTACTTCGTGCAACACGAGCGCGCCGGCGTCACCGCCGACGGGCTGATCGGATTTGAGACGCTCTCCGCCTTTCGCACCACGTTCGACTATGCAGCGCGCACGCTCACGCTCGCGCCGTTCGACAGCCCGCCGCCGACGGGCGGTACGACGGTGCATTTCGTGAGCGAGGGGGTGCACGCGTACGTTCCGGTCACGATCGACGGCGCGACGGGACTCTTCGGGCTCGACACGGGCGACTCCGGAGCGCTCACGGTGTTTCGGCGCTTCGCCCGCGCGCACGGGATCTTTTCCGGCCCCGGCGTGCCGTTCGTCGCGGCCGGCGGCGTCGGCGGCACGCTCGGGTTTTCACTTTACCGCGGCACGTCGATGACGATCGGCCGGACGACGCTTCCGGCGCCGGTGGTCACGGTGACGGACGCCGCCGCCGGCGCGTTCGCATCGCGCTCGATCGACGGTAACATCGGCGCCCGCATCCTTGAGCGGTTCAAAGTAACGTTCGATTTCCGCGCCAGAACAGTCACGTTCGTCCCGAACGACCGCGTCAACGAGCACTTCGAAGCGAACCGAACCGGCATGTCGCTGAACCAAACCGACCCGAATGCGTTCGTCGTCCTCTCCGTCGCGCCGAACTCACCCGCGTCGGATGTCGGTATCCGCGCCGGGGACCGTATCGTCACGGTAGACGGCAGATCCGTGGCGGGCGAGCACCTCGGCGGCGGCGATCTCACTCCGATCGTCAAAAACCGAACCGCTGATTTGCCGTTGGTCATCCGCCGCGGCACCTCGGACATAAACGTCGTTCTAAAGCCGCGCGAGCTGGTGTAACGGCGACGCTGTTAGACTCAACTTAGGTATGGTCTACGCGCAAGCGCTCTGCTAGAATCATTCATGGCGAGATGCGCGTCGAAGACGCGCGCTCTTCACTAACAACAAAGCGGCCCGATCGGTGCTCGAACACCGACCGGGCCCGTCACGCGATGAGGTAACATCGAATGACAAGCCCCATATTCGGCGCACGCACGCCGAACCCGCCCGCAACTTCCCCGGAGCCCGCGGCCAATCGCCGCATCGCGCGAGCCGCCTGGCTCATCGCCCGACTCGTGCGCAAAGAACCGACCCGCTACAACGACTTCGAAGAGCGCTTCGGCCGTCCCGGGCGTTCGTTCTGCTGCGAAGTCGCCGCCCTGCGCTCCGTCGGCATCTACCGCGCCAGGGAGCTGCTCAGCTCGCCGAACCCGAAGCGGAGTCGGAAGGGCGCACGATGATAAAGAACGTCGTGCCCTTCAAGACCCCCGACACGTTCGCCCGCGCCGGCATCAATTGGACAAGAGCCGCCAAAACCGAACACGAGCGCGCAGTTCGCGAGGCCTTCCTCACCCACCAAACCTCATGCGGCATGAGCGGCCTCGTGACTCTGCTTCTGCTGGCCGTCGTCTCCCGCCGCCAAGGCTCCGTTGCTGAAGATCTCCAAGGCGCCGCAGACTTCGCCGAAATCATCCTGGCCATGCAGTTGCGCAAACACCAAGATGACACGCTTGCCGCGGCACAGTCTTACGTCAAAACTAATGGACCGCTCTGGTCGTAGCAGGCAACAAGATTCCGTTGTACCGCAATCGATTTTTCCGAGTGGCATGATCGAATTGCAGTGCTGTCATCCTATTCGGCGCCTGCAAAGCCAGGCGGTAAATTAGTAAATTTCACGTCAATACCCGCCTCCTGCATAATCGCCCTATTGTCCCGAATCGCAGAGACAACTTCCCGTAAACACTGGTTCTCCACGGCCGTAAGTTCAACGCCAAAGCGATCAGCTTCGAGCAGCGCATGGGCAAGATCGTTCATGTCGGGAACCAGCGCGGACAGCTTTTCAAACGCCTTCCGTTCGTACGAGCCTTCCGGATAAGTGTTCACCATGTGCGCGTGAAGTTCAGGCGCGTGGACTACGTACAACAAGAGAAGGTCTACCATCGGTGGGAAGTTTTCGCTATTCATGAACCTAATATATCATTAAAGCGACAGAATTGCTGCGAACAAGCTAGCGGAGTCGCTCCTTTGTGTCAGCGATGCGACGTAAGAGGTGAAGGAGCATAGCGGCAATGAGTCCCCGAAACCGAAGACCCTCAGCGCGGTGCGTTTCGGGCTCTTCGACTTCTATCGTCAACCGTGCATAAAGCTCTCTGAAGCCTGGACCGGGCGCGTACCATTTAGTTCGAGCAGGTCCAAAACGCCGCGTTCCAACCAAAGGTGACCGCGCAAGACAGCATACAAGTCAACGCCATCGGTTAGTTGCGTCAACTTCGCAGCGACGAGGGAGAACCAGTCGACCTGTTGCCCCATATCCCAGTTCGCCACGTCACTCCTTCGATCCAAACAGCGAGAATTTCACAGTGGAAGAAACTTCGGGACGCCGGCGCAGTTCCTTGGTCAAGTCCTGAATGGCTTCCACCAACTTCGCGGTATCCTGGCGCTGGTCGTCAATTTGTTTCATTTGCAGCATCGGCATTACCATAGTCAGTCGAATGCCGATAATGACGAGCACCGAAATAAAGAGTGCCGCATAAGGAATCCATCTGTCGACGTCGCTTTTTGTGACTAGGCCGTAAACACCAATTCCTATCATGAAAGAAGCTACGCTGCTGGCAAGCAGAGTTAGAGTTTCGTCTTGCCGTTGGCGTAGAGCGCCGCAATTTCCAACAGCGGTTTGTCTTCAACGTCCTTTCGTTGCAGGCCGAAGAGAAACGTTCTCATACCCATAGTACAATTCTATCACAGCAACCGAAGCGCCATGGCTCGACCGCCCTAAACATAACGTACGGGGCCCCACTAAGCCTGGAGGCGACCGAGGCCGATTTGATCGCGGGAGAGGCAGACTTGCGTGCTGATGTATGGCTGCGATAATGCTTCTAGTCAGCAAGCACCGCGCCAACAACGAATACTCCGCCAGCGCCTTTGTCGGTGAGCCTGGTCACTTCAGTATAGGACGAACCAACACACCCGGCCCGCTAGGCGAATATCGGTGGCTCCCAAACAGAGCGTTGAATGTTAGATCCTCGCCAGCAAGATGACGGGATCACGCGCACAGCCTCGCATCCCTGAAAGACTGAACCTAGCCCATTAATCTGCGCGCCCGTCTCTCTGCCGAGCGCGCCTGTTCCTCAAGAAGGGTTGAGATTTCATGTAGCGGCCTTAGTCTGACTTGTTGCGTTCCGAAGTCGTGCGGAGGATGTGCCATCCCGTTTGCACTCACACGCCAGTAAAAGATAAAGTCTCCCGATTTTGGTCCAAAGAATGCTACCTGCGCTACTGGCGCTTCGTCGGTGACCGAAAGGCGACGTTCAATCTGCGCACTAAGGGTTCTCATGCGATTATCAGTGTGACTTCTGAACACCGACGCTTCGAGGAGCGGCAAGTTGCTATCCGGCCTACCCCCGAGTTCCGGTGGGCACGGAATGCAGAAACTCGGTAAGCCTATCGTGAGGCTGAACTTCTCTACGTCTTGTCCTTTGACGTTCCGTACCGCAACGATCGCCGCATACTTTGCATAGTCCACGTTCTTGAGGAAACTCGCCTCCAGGTCGTTATAGCGAGCAACATCTTCGACGGAAAAGAACGATTGCCCAAGATGCGCTACGCCGCCTATGTCGTATCCGTCTATGCGCGCCTCAAGCCGTTCGTGCATCTGCCGAACCCAACGGTCAACGTACGGACGAACGACGCCACCGACGACGAGGGCGACTATTCCAGTACCTGTTATCGCGGCCGTGATCGAGCTTCCGTCCAACGCACCGTTCCTCCTTTTGTCCTATTGTCCTCCGCCGCAAACAAATTGCCCACGAACGCCCGGCTATGCGCGCCCTGGCTGCTCACGGTAGCCCATCTTAACGAGCAGTTTCCCGAAGCCTCCGGTGATCGGATGCCGGCCGAAGTCGTCAACGTTGCGCCAGTAGAGGTAATGATTCCCGGGCTGGAAGTTCAACCGGACCTCGCCTTCGACCGCCTGCGGAACGTCGCTAGGCCAGACGCGTTCGAGCGGCGGAAACGTGAAGAAGATACATTCCATTTCGTCGATCGTGAAGCGCGCGTCGGACGGGTTGACGTTGTTGAGGAGCATGAGCGGCACGTACAGCTCAATGTACGCGTTCGTTGAAGTCCGTTCGCCGCGATTAATGATGTAGAAAAACAGCCGAACAGGGCTTCCACTGCGCTCACGCAGAACATCGATGGTACAATGATCCTCGCCCCGACTGAAGCAGAGCGCAAGTTTCGGGCGCCGGCTCAGATCGCCCATCTGAACTTGAACCAGCCTTGATTGTTCCTCCGCGTATTCCCGAACCTTCTTGGAGTTCTCAAGGTCATCGCGCACAAGGCCAATCTCTGTACGCTGAAGCCCGATCTGCTTCAAAATGGCAATGAGCTAAGCAAGCGCGATCAATGCCGCCGCTAGGGCGGCGAGGGTGCCGATGATGACCCAGGGATCTGTGGTAGTCGTATCACCTAACAGCATTGTTCTTTCGTTCGGCCTTCGTGAGCTGGGCTTCGAGGTTGCTTCAGCGCGTGGTCATCACATCGTCGCCTTCGGCAAGCCAAAACGGATCGCAGTTCAGCGCCCATGCCATCCGTAAGCCGATCGGAAACGCGTGTTCAACGAGCGTCGTTGTGTCGCCCCGCACGACGACGGGCGGGCGTGAGTAGTGCATCTTTGCGGGGCGTGTCCCGACACATACGTCGAATTCTGTCCACATGTTTGCGTTGTAGCACCAGCGCCTCCAGGGCAGGATGAGGGTCCGCCCCGGCACCACTTGCCTTTCCTATAATTTCCCGGAAAACATCGACTCGAGGATGTAAAGCTACCCGGCTCGTCCGGGTGAGCGCGAATCCGCTGTTCGACTTCGCTTTGAAACTTTGCATTCATACCTTCATCGCTGTGTCAGTCGATATTTAGGCCATTATCCGGAGCGTGCAGATCCAATAGCCCTTGCCTGACCGGAGTTTCGAAATGTTCCATTAGTACAGCCTATAACGCCGACTCATTTTCATGTCAAGACGGAGCAGAAGGCGCTGCTAAGCGTACGCTACGCTCCATCGCCTTAGACTCGCTATCGCCGTGTCGTCTAGCGACGACATCGCGATTTAGGGGTTGCTGAGCGAGGCGGCGAAGGTCGCTGGGTCCACGTTGCCGCCGCTCAGCACGATGCCGGTGCGCATGCCGGCCGTGTTCACCCGCTTGTGCAGCAACGCTGCGAGGGCGCTGGCTCCGCTCGGTTCGATCACCAGCTTCAACCGCTCGAAAGCGAAGCGCATTGCGGCGCGGATTTCATCATCCGTCACTGTTACTACGGCCGCGCCAAGGGCGCGAACGATAGGCCACGTCAGTTCGCCAGGCGCTTGGGTTTGCTGGCCGTCGGCGATTGTTTTTGGGACTGGGATCGACACGATGCGGTTTTCGCGCCAGGAGCGGAGCCAATCGTCGCCGGCTTCGGGTTCGACGCCGTAGATGCGGATGCCGGGGGAGAGTGCCGTTGCGGCGAGGCAGCTGCCGGCGAGGAGGCCGCCGCCGCCGAGGGGGACCAGGAGGACGTCGAGAGGGCCGGTGTCTTCGATCAGTTCCATCACCGCGGTGCCTTGGCCGGCGATGATGTTCGCGTCGTCGTACGGGGGGATCAAGGTTGCGCCGGTATCGGCGGCGAGCTTTGCGGCGATCTCCGCGCGGTTCATGCGCTCGCGGTCGTAGGTGACGATCTCCGCGCCGTAGCCGCGCGTCGCGGCGGCTTTGGCGGCGGGCGCGTCGGTGGGCATGACGATCGTCGCCGGGACACCGAGCAGCTTCGCCGCCAGGGCGACGCCTTGGGCATGATTGCCGCTTGAGAATGCCACCACGCCGCGGCGCTTTTGCTCGGGGTCGAGCTGCGCGATCGCGTTGTAGGCGCCGCGGAACTTGAAGGCGCCGATGCGCTGCAGGTTCTCTGCTTTCAGGAAGACGCGCACGCCGGTGCGAGCGTCGAGCGTCGAGGACGTCACGACCGGTGTGCGGTGCGCGACGCCGCGGAGGCGCTCGGCCGCCGCCTGCACGTCGGCGAACGTCGCGGCGAAGCCGGGAGACTCGATCACTTCGTCTTTACGGGCGGGTCGAAGTTGAACAGAAATACCTTGTCGGTCGGGTCGAACGTGAAGTGTTCGTGCACGCTTCCATTTTGGAACACCACGTCGAAATCGTGTGTGCGCGGAGGCGCATCGCTCGGCGTCGTCTCCCGAACGTGCTCGATCTTTCCGAGCGGCGCGATCACGTCGACAGCGTGTCCGAATCTACCACGGGTTTGATTGACAACGGTTTCGGGATTCTCAAACTTCACGACCGCGTTGTAGTCGTTATTCTGAATGTCCTGGGTGAACTCGTGCGCGATGTGCTCGTACTTGTTCTCGTGGCCGGAGCACGCGCGGACCAGCAGCACCAGAGCGATCACGAACACCGCCAGGCCGATGATCTGGTTCCGGCGCGCGGTGCCGTCCGGCGTCGTCACCGCGCGCGCTCCGCCGGACGGCGGCGGGGTGACGTTCTTGATCGGCGGGCCGGGGTTCATGCCGGCACCTCGCGGGCGAGATCGCGCGCGCCGAACGGCTCGAACGCCAGCCCGGGATTCCACTGCTGCGCCAAGTTGATGCTCCACTCGCTCTCGAACAGCGCGAGCGCGTTGCCGTCCCAGTCCTCGACGAGCCGCGCGGAGGAGCCGAGCGTCGCCGCGCCGGGGTTCTCCCCGCGCACGCGCCGCGCCGTCGAATAGGGCAATGTTTGGAAGACCGTCTTCACGTTGTACTCCGACTCCAAGCGGTACTTCACGACCTCGAACTGGAGCGCGCCCACCGCGGCGAGGATCGGCTCGATCCGGGTCTGTCCGTAGGGATAGAAGACCTGGATCGCTCCCTCCTCGCGAAGCTGCGCGATCCCTTTCTGAAACGACTTGTAGGTCGCCGTGTCGGTACTCCGCACCAGCGCGAAATGTTCCGGCTCGAAGGCCGGGATCGGCTCGAAGCGCACCCCGTCCGATTCCGCGAGCGTGTCGCCGATCGCGAAGACGCCCGGGTTCGCCAGCCCGACCACGTCGCCGGCGAACGCTACTTCGACCGACTCGCGCTCGGAGGCGAACAGCTTCATCGCGCGCGTCAGCCGCACGTCCTTTCCGGTCCGCACGTTGCGCACCGTCATGTCGCGCTCGAACTTTCCGCTGCACACGCGCACGAACGCGATCCGGTCGCGGTGCCGCGGGTCCATGTTGGCTTGAATCTTGAACACGAACCCGCTGAAGCGCTCGTCGGTCGGCTCGACGAGGTGCTTCTCCGCATCGACGCGCGGCGCCGGCGGCGGCCCCATCCGCACGAACGCGTCCAGGAACAGCTCGACGCCGAAGTTCGTCACCGCGCTGCCGAAGAACACCGGCGAGACGTCGCCGCGGAGCATCGCCGCGCGGTCGAACTCCGCGCCCGCCCCTTCGAGCAGCTCCAACTGGTCGAGGAACTCGCGATAGGTGCGCTCGTCGACCAGCGCGGCGATCGCCGGATCGGTCGGCGAGCTGGTGCGCACCGGCGCGCGCTTCGCGCCGTGCTGCGTGCGCTCGAAGGTATGCACCTCGCCCGAGCTGCGGTCGTAGACGCCGCGGAAGGTCTCGCCGTTGCCGAGCGGCCAGTTCATCGGGTACGCGCCGATGCCGAGCACGTTCTCCAGCTCGTCCAGCAGCTCCAGCGGATCGCGCGACGGCCGGTCCATCTTGTTGATGAACGTGAAGAGCGGGATGCGGCGCGCGCGGCAGATCGCGAACAGCTTCTTCGTCTGCGGCTCGACGCCGCGCGCCGCGTCGATCAGCATCACCGCGGCGTCGGCGGCGAGCAGCGTGCGGTACGTGTCCTCGCCGAAGTCTTGGTGGCCCGGCGTGTCGAGCAGGTTCATCGTGTGCCCGTCGTACGGGAACTGCAGCACCGTCGAGGTGATCGAGATCCCGCGCTCGCGCTCCAGCTCCATCCAGTCCGAGGTCGCCGCGCGCGCGCGCCGGCGCGCCGCCACCTGCCCCGCCGTAACGATCGCCCCGCCGTAGAGGAGAAGCTTCTCGGTGAGGGTCGTCTTGCCGGCGTCGGGGTGCGAGATGATCGCGAACGTGCGCCGCTTGGCGACTTCCTCCCGGATCTCCATCGAAACGCCCGTTCGACGCGGCCGCGGAGAACTATTGCATAGGAGGTCTTGCTCGCTCAAGGCCCTCAGTAGACGCGCACCTCCGTGCGGCCGTTGTGGCGGTACACGAGCGTGAGCCCTTCCGGGCCGTTGTAGAGCCGCGCGTCGGGCGGAACGCGCAAGCGGTCGCGGCCGCGAAAGACCCAGATGTCGTCCCGGCGCACGATCACGGTGCAGTTGCCGCGGCGCAGCGTCGTGCCGGGCGCGATGCGCAGCGCGTCCTGCGGCACGTCGGCGCGCAGCAGCACGGACGGGCCTTCTTTGGCGGACTGCTGCGTGAAGCAGGCCGGCAGCGCGCTCAAGACCCACGCCCCTTGCCCGACGAACGACGGCGGCGGCGTGACGACGAAGCCGGTGTTGCCGTTCCCCTGCCGGCTCGACGGCGCGCCGCGCGACGCCACGTGCAACTTCCAGTCTCCGGTCGCGACGCGGTGCCCGAGCACGACGCTGCCGAACGCGACCACGATCACCGTCGCGATCGCGTAGTAGCGCCACATCGGACGCTCGGTTATCGCGCGCGCTCCTCGGACGGGGCGTTGAGCTGCAGCAGCGCGCGGCCGATGCGCGCGTCGGCCATCCCGTAGTAGAACTCGTAGAACCGCTCGCCGAGCGCCGCGATCGCGGTCGGGAAAACGACGTTGCTCACGATGCCGTGCGTCTCGGCGATCCCTTGAGGAACCATCTCCGGCTGCGGCGAGCGGTAGCGCACGACGTGCGGGCGCTCGGCGTCGTGCACGACGAACCCCGCGCTGTACTGCATCACCCACTTGCCCTCGCCGGCCTCGTGCGCGTCGACGCCGTGGAAGATCGAGAACCAGCCTTCGTCGATCCGCACCGGCGGCGTTCCCGCGCCCGTTTTGATCCGGCACCACGGCAAGTCGGGGACCAGCACGATCGCGCTCTCGCGCGCGTCGAGCAGGTTCTTCACGTCGCGCAGCACGGGCTCCAGCGGAATGTACGCGATGCGCACCGACTCGCGCTCCGGCGGCGGGAGCTCGAGCAGCGCCGGAACCGCAGCGCGGCCGTCGACCGTCGAATCGTGCCGCATCGGCCGGTGATAGAGCGCGATCGAGCGCACGCCTTCCGGTGAGATCACGGGTTCCGGAAAGAAGGCGCCGTCCTTGTCGTGGCCTTGCCGCAGCCCTGCGGCGAACAGCACGAGACCGAGCCGCGTCCAGCGATAGCCGTCCTGCGAGAGCGCCACCGCGATCCGCGGCCCGTCGGGGCCGAACGCGGTGTACGCCATCACGTAGCGGTCGAGCACCGGGATGAAGGTGACGCGCGGATCTTCGCAGCCCATCCCGCCCGGCGCGCTGCGCACTTCGTACGGCGCTTCCGGCTGCAGCACGAAGCCGCACCGTTCGAAGTGAACGTCATCGCCGTTGCGCGTGCCGCGGCACAACTCGACGCGCGAGACGTTGCCCTCGGCAACGGCGCGCGGATAGAGCAGCTGCGTCCCGTCGCGCGCGGTCGCGCCGGCCGGGTTGAGCACGCCTTCGATCTCTTGCGGCGAGCCGTCGGGGCTGAGGGCGATCCCCTTGCGGGTGATCGTGCCGCCGAATCGCGTCAGCGGTTCGACCGTCGTCATCTACCAGCCAAACCTACCACCAGCGCGTGCGGCGTAATCCTCGCGCGCGCGGCCATCCGGTCCAGATCGAACGAGGCCCCGACCAAAAGCCGTGGGTCGACGCCGTCGTGCATGACGCGCGCGGTGTACTGCATCCCTACGGAGAGAATATCGGCAGCTCCGGCCAGCGCCTGCGGAAAACCGTCACCGTAACCGCAACGTAACACGGCGACGCTGCGGTCCGCCGGCACCGGGACGTCGCCGTATCCGGCCCAGCCGGTTTCGCGCGGCCCGAACCGGCGCACGAGCGGCGCGACCACGCGCACGGCGCACTCCGTGTCGACCGAGCTACCGAGCCGCGACCCGAACAAGCCGATCCCCACCCGCAGCCGGTCGAACGCGAGCCCGCGGCGCGCCGCCGCGGTGCTGGCCGCGTCGACCGAGACGACGCGAACGCCGGCCGCCTCGAACGCGCGCCGCGCCGCGAGGAACGCGTCCAGGATCGCCTGCGCGCGCGTCTCGGAGACCAGGTGGGTCCACAGCTCGACCGAGAGCCCCGTCCCCGCCAGCGCCGCCGCGAACGCCCCGGCGTCGGCGGCGCGGATCGCGCCCCAGCCGGCGGCGTCGAGGACGCCGACCCGCACCGTCAGCCCTCGGCGCGCCGCGGCCTCGGCCGCGGCTTCGGCCAGCGCCTCACGGCTCGAGACGTTCGGGATTCCGCCCAAGTCGAGCACGCGGCGCAGGCGGCCGGGCGGGGCGTCGGCGAGCAGGCGCACCGGTTTGTCCGTCGCGGGCCGCAGCGCGGCCAGCTCGTCGTCGTCACCGACGACGTAGGAGTCGACGACGGCGTCGAGCTCGCGCGCGAGCGTGCGCGCGCCCCAGCCGTAGCCGTCGTGTTTCACCACCGCGGCGACCGGCGCGCCGAGCGCGGCGAACGCCGCCGCGTTGGCGCGCAGCACCGCCCCGTCGAGCGACTTCTCCGGCCGCACTACTTGAGGGTCGTCGCCGCGATCGGCTCGCCCGAGGGCGAGACGACTTCGACCCGCGCCCCCGCCCGGTAGGCGATGTTGGGGACGAACCAGGCCGTGTAGGTCCGGTACTCCTTGGGCGCCGGCTCGCCGCCGTCGAGCGGCGCGCGCTCGAAGGCGACGATGCGAATGCGGTCGGTGTTCGGCCGGATCGACTCGATGATCTGGATCCAGCCCGTCTCTTTGTGCGGCCCCATCAGCAGCACGACGACGAACTCGTGCCGGAAGTCCGCTTGCAACGCGATGCCGAGCGACTCGAGCGCTCGCCGGTCGCGAACGACGGCGACTTCGCGCGGTCCGACGACGGGAGTCGTCCCGGACCGGACCGTGTTGACCCGCACCTCGCGGCAGCCGGTGAGAAGCACGGCCGCGACCAGGGCGGCGAGGACGCGCCGCATCGGCGAGCGTCGTTCGACAGTTCGGACCGAGGATACCCCGCGGGTGCGACGGAATCGGGTATCCTTCACTCGGGAGTCCGTCCATGCTGATGCTTCTGCCGATCGTCGTCGCGCTTGCCGCAACCGAGCCCGTCCCTGCCGCGAGCACCGCTCCGACCACCTCGTCCGCCCCCACGCCGCTGAAGGAGATCGGCCGCGTTCGCGCGCTGCCGGCCTGCGTGCCGATCGTCGCGCACGCGAACGGCGCGATCTCGCAAGCGCTCGACAACGACCGCACGCTGGCGATCATGACGAACAACTTGCACGCGACCGACTTCGACAAGCTGAACATGCTGCAGCGCCGCAACGCGATCGAAGCGCTGATGAAGCAGGCCGAGGCGATGCGCGTCGCCTCTTCCGCCGGCGACGTCGAGGTGAAGAAGCTCCGCGAGTACGCGGTCAACTCGCCCGACCCGCAGCGCAAGGCCGAGCTCAAAGCGTTCGCCGACGCGCTCGGCGGCGCGCTCTACCGCCAGAAGAAAGCCGCGGTCGAGTTCATGCGCGACGTCACCATCATGCGCGGGCGCGAGGAGGCGCAGGAAGCGCGCGACATCATGCACCGCGACAATCCGGTCCCGCCCTCGCTGATCGCGCAGCAGATGAACGAGACCGCCGCGAACGGCGGGCCGCTGCCGCAGCCGCCGGCGACCTACAACAAGCAGATGCGCCTGATCGGCGACACGCTGAACGAGCTCACGCAAGGAATCTTGGTCGACGAAGGGATCGCCGCCGATCACAGCATCGCGGCGACGTCCGGCTGCTGACGGCATGAGCTCGACGCTCTCGCGCGTCGACGGAGCGCAGAATCCCGGGCCGGCGAGCGGCCCTTTCGCTACGTTGAACGACTATTACGAGCTGGCCAAGCCGCGCATCATCTACCTGCTGCTGGTGACGACCTTCGCCGCGATGGCGATGGCCGCGCGCGGCGTCCCGCCGCTGCTGCTGACGCTCTGGACGCTGCTCGGCGGAGCGCTCTCGGCCGCCTCGGCCGGCGCGATCAACTGCGTGTGGGACCGCGACATCGACCGCTTGATGACGCGCACGAAAGGGCGCCCGGTCGCGCGCGGCGCGATCTCGCCGCGTGACGCGCTGATCTTCGCGGCGCTCGCGCAAATCGCCGGCTTCGCGCTCTTGTACGTGCTGGTCAATCCGCTCGCGGCGTGGCTCTCGCTCGCCGGCAACGCCTACTACGTGGTGATCTACACGATGTGGCTTAAGCGGGTGACGCCGCTGAACATCGTGATCGGCGGCGCGGCCGGCGCGGTTCCGCCGCTGGTCGGCTGGGCGGCCGTCACGGGACACCTCGGCTCGCCCGCGTTCGCGCTGTTCGCGCTGATCTTCTTGTGGACGCCGCCGCACTTCTGGGCGCTCTCGCTGATGACCAACGTCGACTACGACAAAGCCGGAATCCCGATGCTTCCGAACGTCAAAGGCATTCCGCGCACGAAGCGTGAGATCATGATCTACTCGCTGGTGCTGGTCGGCGTCTCGCTCGCGTTCTTTCCGCTGCACGTGCTGGGCCCGTGCTACGGCGGCTGCGCGGCGGTCCTCGGCGCGGTGTTCCTGTGGGATGCGTGGAAGATCCACGGCGACCCGACGAAGCGCGGTGCGCGCGTGCTGTTCAAGTACTCGCTGCTGTACCTGGCGCTGATGTGCGCGGCGATGGTGCTCGACCGCGTCGTCCGCTTGCCGCACATCCTCTGACGCCAGGCGCAAAGGTGGCCGCCGGCGCCGACACGACGGTAGCCGGCCACCGGCTCGACCGCGGGACGTTCCCGCTGCTGCTCACGCTCGGGCTCGGCGTGTTCGCCGGCGCGCTGGATCTCGGCGTGCTCTCGCCGGCGCTGCCGGCGCTCGGCGCGGCGTTCGGCGTCGGTCCGCGCAATCTCGCGTGGGTCTTCACTCTGTACCTGCTTGCCAACGTGGTGTCGATTCCCATCGCGACGAAGCTGGCCGATCGCTACGGCCGGCGCCCGATCTACATCGGATGCGTTGCCGTGTTCGCATGCGGCAGCGTTCTCGCGATCGCTGCGCCGTCGTTCGCGGTGTTTCTCGCAGCGCGGGCGATTCAAGCCGCGGGAGCAGGTGGAATCTTTCCCGTCGCGACGGCCGCGATCGCCGACCGCGTCCCGCCGGACCGCCGCGGTGCGGCGCTCGGGCTCGTGGCGGCGACATGGGGGCTGGCAGCCGTGCTCGGGCCGGTGATCGGCGGTCTGATCACCCACTTCATCTCGTGGCGCTGGGTCTTCGCGCTGAACGTGCCGCTCGCAGCCGTCGTGGTGGTACTGGCGCGCACGCACGTCCCGGCGAACCCGGCGAAAGCGCGCGGCCCGCTCGACGTCGCCGGGATCGCGACCCTTGCGCTCGGCCTGCTCGCGCTGATGGGTTTGTTGACGCGGTTGTACGCGTTCTCCGGGACGGTCGATCCCGCGCTGGCGTGGACGATGGTCGCGGTGGGTGGGATCGCCTTCGCGGCGTTCGCGCTCGTCGAACGCCGCGCCGCGCAGCCGGTGATTCCGCCGGCGTTCTTTCGCGACCGCCAGCTCGTCGTCACCTACGCGCTCGAGGTGCTGATCGGCGCGCTCGAAGGTTCGCTCTTCTTCATCCCGGCGGCGCTCGTCGCCGCGCAACATCTCTCGTACGCCGCAGCCGGCGGCGTCGCGGCGCTCGGCGCGTGCTGCTTCGTCGGCGTGATCCCGCTCTCGGGCAGCGCGCTCGACCGCGTCGGCAGCCGCGTCGTCCTGATGTCCGGAACGGCGCTCACCGCCGCCGGGCTCGCGATCTTCGCCTTCGGGTTCGGCAACATATGGACCGCGCTGCTGGCGATGATCGTGGCCGGCGCAGGATTCGGCGCGCTGCTCGGCGCGCCGACGCGCTACATCGTCACCAGCCACGTCGCGCCCGAGCAGCGCGCGAGCGCCGTCGGGCTGCTCTCCGTGTTCTTGATCATCGGACAGATCGTCGGCGGTTCGCTCGGCGGCGGCGTCGCCGGCTCACACGGCACCCTCGTCGCCGGCTATCGCATCGCGTACCTCGTCTTCGCGGGGATCGCCCTGGGCGCGCTGCTGCTCACCGCCGCGCTCTCATCGCACCGCGCCGAGCTGGCGCGGGCGCGCGCGCACCACTGAGCCAGGGCGACGACTGCCGCTAGACGAAGGATCCGGGTCCTTTGCCGAGCCTCGTCGACGACGCGCCGCGGTGTCACGTCGCGGTCACGAAGGTCGCCAGCCGGTGCAACCTCAACTGCACCTATTGCTACGTGTACAACGCGGGCGACGAGACGTACGCGGCGCAGCCGCGTGTCATGGCGCGCGCGACGGTCGATGCGCTCATCGAGCGCGCCGCCGAACACTGCGCCCGGCACGATCTGGAGTGGTTCGAGTTCGTCTTCCACGGCGGTGAGCCGCTGCTGGCGGGGCCGGAGTTCTTCACCTACTTCGCCGAGCGCGCCGCCGCACGTCTGCCGCCATCGACCGCGCCGCGGTTCAGCATGCAGACGAACGGCACGCTGTTGACCGCGCCCTGGTGCGAGCTGCTCCGCGCGCTCGACGTGCGCCTCGGGATCAGCGTCGACGGCCCGCAAGCGATCAACGACCGGCAGCGCGTCGACCATCGCGGCAAAGGCTCGTACGAGCGCATTCGGCGCGGCTGGGAGCTGGCGCAAGCACACGGCCTCGATCCCGGGCTGCTCGCCGTCATCGACGTGCAGGCAGATCCGCTTGAAGTGTTCGCGCACGTGCTCGAGCTGAAACCGCGCAAAGCCGACTTTCTCTTGCCGCAGGCGAACCACGACAAGCCGCCGCCGCACGCCGCGCCCGGGACGACACCGTACGCCGACTGGCTGTTGCAGGTCTTCGCCGTGTGGATCGACGACGCGACGCCGCCGGTGCGCATCCGGCTGTTCGAGCGGATCGTGCACGCCGTTCTCGGCCTGGCGAACGCGTCCGACGCGATGGGACCCGGCCGCAACGAAGTGCTGGTCGTAGAGACCGACGGCGGAATCGAGCCGGTCGACGTCCTGAAGATCTGCGGTCACGGAATCACGAAGACGCCGCTCAACGTCGCGCGCGACGAGCTCGACGACGCGTTCGCGATCCCGCTGCTGCAGCTGTACCACTTCAGCGGCCGGCGGCTGTGCGCGACGTGCAACGCCTGCCCGATTCGCGAGATCTGCGCGGGCGGCTACCTGCCGCACCGCTTCAGCAAAGCGAACGCGTTCGACAACCCGTCGGTCTACTGCGCCGACCTGCTGAAGCTCATCGCCGGAATCCAGAACTGGGTCGTCGCGCAGCTTCCGGCCGAGCTCACCGCGCGGCTCGGGCTCGTCCCGCTCGCGCCGGCGTAAGCCTCACAACTGCACGAGGTGCAGAAAGCGCGCGATCCCGTCGTGCTCGCCTTCGGCGTGCGCGACCAGCGTGCAGCCGGTTCGCCGGTAGATCTCCCGCCACGCGTCCAGGTTCGCGGGCGGCACGCCTTCGCCGGAGACGACTTGCGCGAGGTCGTGGAGGAGCGTGCGGCGGAAGCGCACCGGCTCGTCGCCGACCGCGCCGAGCCGGCCGTAGTAGTCGAACAGAAATAGGAAACGATTCGGGAAGAGCGCCTGGAGCGCGCGCAAGAAGTCGTCGACCGAACGGCCGCGGTAGCCCGCGGCGTACGCGTTCGCGACGCTGACGGCGGCGAGCGCGTCGACGCTCGCGCGGCGCTCCTCGGACAGCAGCACGCCGACTTCCGCGAGATCGCCGCACACCACTTCGACGCGCCCGTCCAAGCCGCGCGCCGCGAGCAGCTGCCGTGCTGCGCCGACGGCGGCCGGGTTGGCGTCGATTCCGATCCCGTGAAACGCCGGACTGCTCTCCGCGAGTGCGGCGAGCAGCTGACCGCCGCCGCAGCCGACGTCGAGCAGCACGTTGATGCCGAGCTCGCCGGCGAGCGCGACCAGCTCGGGTGCGTTCGAGCCGGTGCTGGCGCGCCGGTACGCGTCGGCGTGCCGCGCGCGGTCGACGAACCGCCCGGCCTCGGCCGGCGCGCGCATCACTTCCTGCAAGTTCAGCAAGCAGGGACCGAAGGCGCCGGCGTATTGATCGAGCAGATACGCGGCCGTCCCGCTCTCGCGGTACGCCGCGCTCGCGGTGAACCGCGCCCCGCGCGGATCGTCGATTCGCTCGACGAGGTCCGAGCGCAGCGCCGCGTACTCGAGCAGCTTCACGAGCGCGCCGGCGTCGAAGCCGAGCCGTTCGGCGAGCGGCACCACGTCTTCGCCGGCGCCGAGCGCGGCGAGGACGCCTTCACGGTGCAAAAAATCGAGCACCGCCGCGACGTACGTCCCTTCCAGCGCGTCGAGCAGCGTGAGGCGCGCGCCGTCGTGCGGAGCGCCGGACATCCCTAGCCGGCGGCGACGAGCGTGCGCCGCGGCAGCTCGCACACGAGCGCGCCGAGCTCGACCAGCGATGCGACGCCGTTCCAATCGGCGAACGGCTCCGTGCATCGCGCGGCTGCCGCGCCGTACTCCCAGTACGACGCCGGCCGCTCGAACGCACGCAGAACGCCCGCGGTCGCCGTGCCGATCGCATAGGTCGCGACGATCTTTTTCCCGGCCGCGGGCGTGCACACGAGCAGCAGCGTCGTGAGCGGGCCGTCGGACGACGTCAGCGGTTCGGCCTCGCCGTGTTCGAACCGCCGCAGCAGCGCAACGCAGTCGTGCACGTCCTCGAGCACGGCGGCGCGTGCGCTCAGCCGCAGCGCGACGTCGCGCGGGTCGCCGTGCGCGCCCAAAAGCGGGGGCGCATTCGGCTCGCGCGCGGCGCAAATCGCATTCGACGCGTGCGCGTAGCGAAACAGCGAAACCAGCTGGTGGCGCGCGCCGAAGCGCGCGGTGAGGAACGCGATCAGGTCGGACGCGCTCGCGCCGTCCGCCGTGACGGCGCGCTCCCCGTACCACTCGTACGCTTCGCGCATGAAGTGGGCGAGGCTCCCGCCGAACGCGCGCAGCGCGCACACCGCGGCCGGGCGGCCCAGCGTGCAGAGCGCGATCCAGGCCGACGCAACGAAGACGTTTCGCGCGCGCGGGAGCACCGTCGCAAAGTGCTGGTGGTTCGCGAAGATCGCCGGCTCGGCGGCGAGCAGCGCGCCGTCGTCCGGGTGCAGGCGCGGAAAGTTGAAGTCGGTGACGTAGCCATCGAAGCGCAGCGCGGCGTGGTGCTCCTCGATCAGCTGCGTGCCGGGCTCGGGGGTGAGCAGATGGATCTGCGAGGTCGTCCGCGCACCGGGCCGGCACCACAGGCGGCCGGCCATCTCGAGCGTCGCGTCCTGGTCGGCGCGCTCTTCGTCGGGATAACCGATGATGAACGAGGCGGTCGAGCGTATTCCGTTCGCGTCGCAGGCGTCGAGCACCGGCTCGACTTCGGCCAGATCGAGCCGCTTGCGCGAGCGCCGCTGCATGCGCTCGCTGCCCGCTTCGATCCCGAAGTAGATGCTGCGGCAGCCGGCACGCGCCATCGTCGACAGCAGCTCCGGATCGACGCAGTCGGTGCGCGCCGAGCAGCCCCACGTGTACGTGCGGTCGAACAGCGCCTCGCAGAACGCGCGCACCTTCGTGCGGTTCACCGTGAACAGGTCGTGGTTCAGCTTGAAGTCGCTGAACCCGTAGGTCCGGTGCAGGTGATCCATCTCGGCGAGCAGCCGCGCGACGCTCTTGAGCCGGTAGCTGCGCCCGAAGAACGACGCGGTCGAGCAGAACGTGCAGCTGAACGGACAGCCGCGACCGGCCTCGACGCGGATCGTTTCGAGCCCGAGCTCGCCGATCGGATAACAGTCATACGCCGGGACGGGGAGCCCGTCGAGGTCCTGCACGATCGGGCTCGCCGCGCCGCAGACGAGCTCGCCCGCCGCCCCGCGGTACGAGACGCCGGTGAGCTCACCGAAATCGCGTTCGTGAACCCGCGCGAGGAGCGGGAGCAGCGTCTCCTCGGCTTCGCCGCGCACGACGAAGTCGAACTGCGGAAAGCGATTCACGATCTCGCGGTGGAGGATCGTCGCGTGCGGTCCGCCGAGCAGAACCGGCAGCGCGAGATCGATCTGCTTCAGCCGGCGCGCGACGTTGACGACGCAGTGCATGTTGCAGCCCAGCGCCGTGAAGCCGACGACGTCCGGTCCGCGCGCTGCAATCTGCTCCGCCATCGCCGAGTAGAGCGAAGCGTCCAGCGCGAGCTCGCCGCGCGTCAGCGCCAGCTTCGGGTCGTACACCTGCGCGTCGACTCCGGCGCCGCGCGCGACGGCGACCAGCGAGAGCAGTCCGAGGTGCGGCTGCAGGTCGAACACCGGCGCGCTCGCCGTGCCTTCGTAGAGCAGGTTGTCGACGAAGACTACGCGCACGCGGCGCCGCTCGTGATGAACCCTTGCGCCGCGGCGTCGGCGAAGAACTCCTCGACGCGCGCCGGCACCAGCTTGCCGAACCCCAGCGCGGCGACGGCGGCGGCGACGTCGTGCGCACTGCGCCGCCCGTCGACGAGCGAGAGCAGCAGCCAGGTGAGCTCGTCGACTTCGAAAAACGCGACCTCCGCGCGATCCGGCATGCGCCGGTAGAGCAGGATCTGCTCGCGCAGCACCACGTCCGTCGCGAAGTCGAAGCGCCGGGCGCGCAACGCCGCGCACGCGCGCCCGACGTCGACGCCGTAGCGGTTGAACGCCGCGCCGCCGCGCCAGCGCAGCGCCTTGCCCGGGCCGAAATCCGGCGCGTCGGCCGTGGTCGTAAGGCGGTGCACCGTCGACTCGTGCAGCAGCACGCCGCGCAGCAGCGCGCGCATCTCGGCCGGCCGCTCTGCGACGAAGTCGTCGAGCTGCCGGCCGAGCAGCTCGATGCGGCGCTGGTCCGAGAGTGGACCCTGCGCGCGCTCCGCCGCGAACGCCGGCGCGTAGGCGGCGAAGAAGTCGATCTCGGCGCCCAACAGCGCGAGCAGTCGGAACGTGCACGGCAGCACGGTGCGCAGCGGGTTGTGCTTGACCTTGGTGATGAACCCGGCGAACAGCGCCAGCTTCTTCAGATCGGCGCCCTCGAACACAGCCGTTTCGTCCGCGCGCGCCGCCGCCAGGAACGCCGGCTCGCTCAGGCAGCGCGCTACGAAAGCGTGAGCGCGGTCGGCGTCCACGTCGGCTCACGCCGGTGCGCGGCTGCGGCGATGAGGCTGCGCGCGCGGCCAACGTCGCCCTCGACGATCTCGAGCGGGAAGCCGGCGTCCCAGTTGTACTCGATCGTCACCGCGCGCGGCATCGTGCGCGCGAGTAAACGCTCGAGCAGCTCGAACACGACCGGCGGCGCCGGCTCGACGTGATCGTCCCACGCGACCCCCGACTGCTCGCGCGCGCCCGACAGGTGAACTTCCACCACGCGCTCGAGCGGCAGCGCGTCGAGCGCTTCGAACGGGTCGGCGCCGGTGTTGCGGCAGGTCGCCCACAGGTGCGCGAGGTCGAGCAGCAGCAGCACGTCGTCCGAGCGCGCGCACAGCTCGCACAGGAACGCGAACTGCGACATCGTGCTGCCGGGCATCGTGAAGTAGATCGGTCCGTTCTCGAGCAGCACCGGGAGCCCGAAGCGCCGCGTCCACGCGCCGAGCGCGGCGGCGACGCGGTCGATCACCGCGGCGCTGAGCTGCGGGCTGACCGTGTAGCCGACGTTGAACGGCGCGGCGGGAGCGCTTCCCGCGGTGAACGCGGGGTGCTCTGCGTATTCGCGCAACACGCCGTCGGCGCGCACGTACGCGAGGTGCTCGCCGAGCCACGGCGTCTTCGTCTCGGTGATCCAGCGCTCGAGCTGCTCGACGGTCTCCGCCGCGGGCGGAACGTTCCCGGCCAGCGACAAGCTCGCGCAGTGCAGAACGAGCGGCGTCTCCCGGCAGTGCTGCGCCACGTCCGGCGTGCCGGCGAGCTGCTCGAACGCGATCTCGACGAAGTCGACCAGTCCCGGCGCTGTTGCGAGCAGCGTTCGGGTGTACGGGCTGTAGGCGACCCCGACCGCGGTGCTAGTCGATCCTTTG
>Ga0213879_10000018_pt1 | contig 76054 bp, 56 predicted proteins | sample VelepicoBEBS_R03_FD_161046 | JGI IMG/M metagenome (GOLD analysis project Ga0213879, IMG submission 161046) | Vellozia epidendroides bulk soil microbial communities from rupestrian grasslands, the National Park of Serra do Cipo, Brazil - BS_R03 | ecosystem: Environmental > Terrestrial > Soil >...
ACACGCCGGGCTGGCGCGACTCCGACGGGACGCTGCCGCAGTCGCAGTGGCTCACCGGTAACCGCATCGGCTTTCGCGGCGCGTGGGGGACAAGCTACCCGGCGAACCTGCGGCTCGAGTTTCAGACGCTAGGCGAAGACCAGTGGGCAATCGCGATCCGCACCCGCGGCGGGCACCCGCCGATGCCCTGGCACGACTTGCGCGTGCTCACGCCCGCCGATCGGCACGCAATCTATGCGTTCATCAAGAGTCTCGGGGGTGCCGGCGTACCAGCGCCAGCGGCGCTCCCGCCTTGGCGCGAGCCCGCGACGCCGTATATCGAGACGCGCCCGCGCAATCCGTCCTCGGCGAGTTGACGACGACGATTATGGTGAGCTCCTGGGCGCAGGAACGGGCTGTTGGACGCGGACGGTCATGACCGGCAACGGCGCGTCGCGAATCAACCCTTCGGCGACGCTGCCGTAGACGAAGCGGCCGAGCGCGTTGCGGCCGTGCGTTCCGACCGCGACGAAGCGCGCGTGGACCCGAGCCGCGACGGCGAGCGTCTCCGCGACGGGATCGCCTTCGCACATCTGGCTCGTGAACGGGACGTTCTCGACGCGCACGCGGTCGGCGATTCCCACGAGCTGGTCGGACGTCTGGGCCATCGCGCGGCGCCGAGCGATCGGTGGATCGTAGCCCGGATACTCACCGATCCGGTCCAGATCGTAGTCGTCGAAAACGTGCACGAGATGCAAGGCGCACTGCTCCGAGCGCGCCAGCGACAGCGCCGTGCGCAGGGCCGCGAGCGACGGCTTCGATACGTCGACCGCCACGACGATCGGGCCTAGCGCCGCAACCGTGGCATCGGCGCGCACGGTGAACACGGGCACGTGCGCGCTGCGGACCATGGCGCTCGCGACGCTGCCCAGCATGACGCGCGCCGCGCCGCGGCGGCCGTGCGTGCCGACGACGATCGCGTCGGCGCCGTTGCGCTCCGCGAACTCGCGGAGTGCGTCGGGCGCGCTCCCCTCCATGATCGAGCTGCTCGCGTCGACGCCGTGGGCGGCGGCGCGGGCCGTGGCCTCGAGGCAGAACCCACCGGCCTCCTCCTTCAGCGCGGCGAGCATCCCGCCGACGTCGATCGGCGCGCCTCCCGCGGCGTGGGCATACGCCGGCACGGGGTCGACCACGGTGCAGAACGAGATGCGGGCGGCTTCGCGCGCAGCGAGGGTCAGCGCGAACGCGGTGGCTCGCCGCGAAGGCGCCGACCCGTCGACCGCGACGACGACGTGCTTCAAGGTCCCCATGCCTGCACGCTAGCGCGCCGGTGCGAACGGCCCGTGAACGAGACGTGAAGGCATCGCCGCCGAGCTCGTGTCGAACGGCATCGTCCCTCTGGGCGGGATCTCGACCGTCGGCTCCATCATGTCGACGAGGCGGCGTTCCGTGTACGGATGGCCGGAGTCGTGCACTACGCCAAGCATCTCGCGGTTGTGCTCCAGCGTCTCGAGGATCATTCGCCGCACGCCGCGTTCGGAGAGCGCGCGCACGACACGGTCATCTCCTTCGGCGGCGGGGCGGATGCGGATCGCGTACTCGGAGGTTGCGGCCGAACCGGTCATGAGCCGAGCCTGGCACGCGAACGTGAACGGCTCGCGAAGAAGCCCTTCACGCGACGATCACACCGGCCCGGGATGCTACGCGTATGGACGTGTTCTCGCGCATGCTCGTCGCCGTGGACGGCTCCGGTCCTTCGGACGCCGCCGTCCGGCTGTCGCTTCAGATCGGCAGCGGCCCGGAAGGCGCGCTGCGCTTCGTCTCGGTCTTCGACCCGCACGATGTGGGGGCGCTCGCCGCTGCGCAGCAGGCATGCCGGGATGCGTTGGATGACGCGTGCAGGTCGGCGCGCGAGGGTTCGGCCGGCGCGAGCGCAACGATGCGCACCGGGAATCCGGTCGACGAGATCCTCGCCGAAGCCGACGGCTGGAACGCCACCTGCGTCGTCGTCGGAACGCACGCGCGCAGCGGATTGCCGCACGCGTTCTTCGGAAGCTGCGCCGAGGGCGTGTTGCGCTACAGCGCCCGGCCGGTGCTCGTGGCGCGCGACGGAGTGGCCCCGCGATCCGGGACGTTCGAGCGCGTGCTCTGCGCGTACGACGGTTCGGCCGCCGCGCGCCGCGCGTTCGAAGCCGTCGCCGCGTTCGCCGCCGCGCGCCGCATCGAGGTGCATCTGCTCTCGGTCGTTCAGCTCGATAATCTGTACGCGACCGGGTACGAGCGCGACGGCTTCGATCCCGACGGTTCGATTCGCAGTATCTACGACGAGGCGCGGCGCGCGCTCAAGGTGCTCGCGGCGGGTCCTGCGTCGAGCGGTGTTTGCGTCGCGCTGCACGTCGGCGGCGGCGCCGACGTAGCGGCAGTGATCGGCGCCAGCGCGGCCGCGTACCGCTGCGGGCTGATCGCGATGGGAACCCACGGGCGCCGCGGGATCACGCGAGCTCTTCTCGGCAGCACCGCGGAAAGCGTCATTCGCGGCGGAGCCGCGCCGGTGCTGGCGCTGCACGAGCGTGTCGCTGTGCCGATGCCCAGCCTCGTTCCTGATGTGAAGAACGCAGCCTTCACGGAGCTGTCCCAGCGATGACTACCTTGAGCGATCGCGCCGGGAGCGTGACGTCGCGCCCGATCAGCTCTGCGCGACCAGGACCGGCTTGAAGTCGTAGAGTCTTGCTCCGGTCCGCGCGAACGTGGTGAGGCGCTGCATGTGTGCGCGTGCTTCGTTTCCGTCGCCGACGATGACGACGATCGCGGCCGACGAGCGCGCGATTCCGACCGCGTTGAGCCGCACCGGCACGATCCCTTCCACGGGGTGCCGAAGCGTGAAGTGCAGGGCCGCGTCTTGCGGATCGTACAGTGTTCGACGGTTCCAATGGAACATGAACCGTTCGTCGCCGGCGAACCGTCTGAATACCGAAAAGGCGCCCGTTTCGCCGCGCGCCATCTGCATGCGCAACGCGCCGCACGCGAACGCCGCGAGATCGTCCCAGTCGTCGAAGCGGCTCCCTACGGACGGGTCGGCGAAGGTCCAGTCGACGATCGACCTCCCGGACGCGCTCGCGCCGGAGCGGATCCCCAGCAGGCGGCGCCACGTCTCGGTGGAGGCAAGAGTCGCGAGTCCGCCGTCGAGCACGGCGAGCGCGCATGCGTCCGCGCCGAGCATCAGCGCGTCGAGGGCTTCACGCTGCTCGGCGCAGGTGCGCCCGCTCGGGGGCTCGAGGAGCGCGAGAAGAAACGTCCGCTCCGTTTCGGTCATCCGGAATACGTCGGCGATCGCGTTGGCGAAGCGAGGTGAGACGTGGTGCGCCGTGCCCAGCTCGAAGGCGGTGTACCAGCCGACCGAGACGTCGGCCAGCTCCGCCACTTCCTCGCGTCGCAAACCGCGCACGCGTCGCAGACCGCGCGACGGTAGCCCGACGTCTCCGGGCCTCAGGCGGCTACGGCACGCGCGCAGAAAACGGCCCAGCTCCTCACGTCTCCAATCATCGTGCGCCGATTCGGGGCTGCACCGCGAACCGTCGAGATCGAGTTCCCACGCCATGCCGGAAGCGTAGGAGCTAGGTGAGAACGCGCTGCGAACGCCCGGTGCACGACGGCTCCGTCCGCGTTCACGGGCGGCGGGCGAGCGACCGCCCGCCGCAGCGCCTTCGGACTAGTTGTAGAATACCGGCTGGTAATCGTACGGGTAGAGCGGGTAGTCCCAGCCGATGCTGTCGTCCCGAACGGCATCGCGGGAGCGCCGGAACACGATGCCGCCCATCCGGCCCATCGTCGTGTCGACCGGCGAGGTCCAGTCCTCGGAAACCTCGGCCAGCACCGCCGACTGACCCGCTGCCATCGTAAAGCCCGCCTGCCGCGCAAACTCCTCGTGCTCGTCGGCCTTGACCACGTCCGCCGTGCCGCCGATCAGCGCGCCCGTCGCGGCACCGACCCCGGCACCGGCCGCAGCGGTCGCGCCGGCGGCCGCGGCGGTCGCGCCGGCGGCAGCGCCGACGGGCCCCGCGAGCGCGCCGAGCAGCGCGCCGAGCCCGATGCCGGCCGCGGTCCGCAGCCCCGGATATGTCTCCTTCGTCGCCACGTCGATCAAACCGTACTTGTCCCGATGGATGACGGCCGCGCCGTGAACGGTGATGTCGCCTCGGTCGTTGAGCTTCCACAGCTCATGGAGCCCGTCGAACGCCTTTGCGTCGGACTCGAACGTGATCGCGATGTAGTTTTCCATTGTCCTTTCCCTCGGGTGAAACCGATGCGCCGATCATACGCGGCTCGCGGGCGCGGTTCCATCTAGTGACAGTGGATGGAAGCGCGAGCGTGCGCGTGAGAGACTGGTGGCGGAGGCACTGGCCTCTTGGAAACCACGAAGGGAGAATACCGTGAGCACCGTGATCGACGACCGGCTGCAGCATGCGCGCGCGCAAGCCCAGCAGCCCCACGAGAAGCTCGAGGCCGCTCGCCACAAGACGGTCGAACAGATGCGCGCCGACCTGTCCGCCGCCAGCACCAAGGCCCACGAGCTCAGCACGTCGGTAAGAGCGATGGCGGAAGCCGACCGAACCGAAGCCAAGGACAAGCTCCTTGCGGCGGCCGACTCGCTGCGGGACGCCGCCGAGACCGCGCGGACGGCCGCGGACGAGAAGCGCGAGGAAACGAAAGCAGGCGCCCAGGCAGCGCTCGGCAAGGCACGCGAAGCGCTGCACAAACTGAGCGAGACGATTGCCGCCCAGCGCCGCGAGGCGAAGGCGGAGAAGGTCTAGCCGGGTGAACGCGATGCTAGAAACGATCTCGAGCCGCTGGTGGCTCATGCTCGTGCGCGGGATCGCCGGGGTCCTGTTCGCGATCGCGGCGGTGATATGGCCGCAGATCACGCTGCCCGTGCTGACCACGCTGTTCGGCGTCTATGCCCTCGTCGACGGCGTGTTCGCCCTAGCTGCTGCGACCAGTCCGTTGGCAGCCGGCCGCTGGTGGGCGCTGCTGATCGAAGGGATCCTCGGCATCGTCGTCGCGTTCCTCGTCTTCACGGAACCGGCGATGAGCCAAGCGGCGTTCGTCATCGCCGTCGGCCTCTGGTCGCTGTTCACCGGAGTCCTCGAGATCATCGCCGGGATCCAGCTGCGCGACATCGTCGAGAACGAGTGGATGTACGTGGTCGCCGGGATCGTTTCGATCCTGTTCGGCGTCCTGGTGCTGCGGTACCCGGTAGCAGGGGCGATCGGCGTGGTGTGGCTCTTCGCCGGCTATGCCTTCATCTTCGGAGTGCTCGCAATCGCGTTGAGCTATCGGCTGCAGCAGTTGCACAGCAAACTGCAACAAGCTCACCCCGCGTAGCTCAAGCTTCGGCGACGGACGGCGCTCAGCGTCCCGGCGAAAGCCGGGACGCCTCAGCGTGGTCCGGAGAGACCTACCGCTTGCGGCGACGAGCGCGAACCGGCGCCGGCGGATCGGGCGCGCGCAGCGCGGCTTCTGCTTGTTGCGCCGCGACCAGCCCGTCGAAAGCGTCGCGCCGGTCGCGCACACGTTTTGTCATCGGTTCCGACCGGGTGGCGTGCGGCATCACGCTCACCACGATCACCTGCTGGTGTAGGTCGACCGCGTAGTAGAGCCGATCGCCGCCGGAGATCTCGTACTCCCAAAAGGGCTTGTTGTGCTTGCCCTTCAGCGGGAATTGCCGCGTCCCGTAGACGTCGAGCGGGTGCTCTGAGAGCCGCTCGTATACGCCCTTCATCGCCTTCGGCAACTTCCGAACGAAGGTGTCCCACTCGCCCTTCGCTGCGGCCGACGACGCGACGAGACGGTATCGTCCGGTGCGCCAGCCGCGAAGCGGTTCGATCGGAATCACGGACTACGGCTGACCTTCCAGCAAGATCGATCGCTCGCGTTCGAGCCGTTCGCGCAGCTCACGGTCCCGCAGGACCATCGCACTGCGGCGCCACTGCTCGACGACGTCTGTTACGTCGGATGCCGGCCGGTCACCGCCCACAACGCGGTCGTACGCGTCCTGCAGCTCCGCGAGGAAGTCGACCAAATCATCGTTATCGAACTCCCGCGCCCACTCCAGTTCGAGCGGGTACGCGATCTGAGTACGCTCATCGTCGGGGCGATCGAGGCGAGTAACGACGTAGCGCGCAGCGCCGACTAGCAGCTTCGCGAGCTCATAGGTCGCGAACATCCGTCGCGCCAGCGCATGGTTCACCAGCGCGATGTCGTCCTTCTGCTCGCGACGGATCACCACCGGGCGCTCGCTCGCCGTATCCAGCACGTCCTTCGTGCGCTTTTGGAGGTCGGTCGTCGACCGGATCTCCCCATCCAAAACCAGTGGCATGCGCATCTCCCTACGGCTATAGACGTGGATATACCTCCATATGGTTCCACGCTTTAGCGTAGATCGGCGCCGCGACCGCGAAAGCTTAATCAAGCCCTCCGGTCGCCATCGGAACGGCTACCTTAATAGCCAATACAGGCCCTTGCGTCATCGGCGCCGAACGGCGGCGAGCAACACCTATATGAGCAAAGACATGCCGGTTCTTTTTGAAGGCCGGCTGGCTATTCGCATATGCGAATCGAAGAGTGGCAACACGACTGCCGACGTTGTCATGTCGTTTATGCAGATGCTTCATCCCATGACGCATATCGGCAAAGCCACCGCAGCCCCCCCACGACCAAAGGAACTTCAATCAGGCAGCTGACTGACGCCGGACGTGCTGAGCAAGAGCTTGTCTTTCGGCGCTGTAGCTCGAATGCGATCCGCCAAGCCAAACTGATCCAGGAAGCCAAAGAGCTTTTGTTCAGAAAAATGGTAATCGTCCACGAACTCCTCAGAAACCCAGAGCAGCCGGCGGCCATCGTTCAGATCGATTGCGAACACGAAGCAGCCTCGATTGAAATCCTCGCGCGGTGCCGATACCGGGGCTAGTAATGTGTCCCGCATGTACGCTCGAAGTGAGGTCAATGTCGCTGTATCGGCGTCGGGCTCAACTGTCGCTTCTTCGTCAGAGGAAAAGGGAACGTCTCGGGCAGCGTAGCCGAAGAATGAATAGATTTGTGTTGCTAGTCTGAACGCTAGATTCCGGCAGAGGATAGGGCGCCCGAGCTCGAACGGCTCGAGCATCGTCATGCCAACGCTGGTTTGATCTAAAAGATCATGTGCGCTGGCGATTTGCGCATTATACCAAATGCTTCCACCCTCACCTAGAGGAAGCCTCAGCTTTGTATCGTTCGCTACTACGACAGGAACTAACAATACCTTAGTTGGTCGAGCGCATGCCGCCAGATCTGCCAGCATATATGCAAAACTGACGCAGTATTCGACAAGCGCGTTCGGATAGAGCCGTGGAGCGACCATGAAGTCTCTCTCATCTTGCGTCCAGCAGAGAATCTCATCTACCAACTTCACGAAGACGAGATCCCCCGACGGCGTGATTGTAGTCAAACTAGCCGAACCATAAGGCTGCTCCCATACGCCACGCCGCTGAACCACATCAAACCCGGGATGCGCTACAAGCCATCCGCCATTGCGATAATACAGCGGTTCTCGAAAAGCGCGCATCGCGTCGTCTTCCGAAATCGAATCGTAATTGCCATCGTTTGCGGAGATCAATGCGAGCGTTGGCTCGCCGCGACCTTTGATTCTGCCCACTGTTTCATCGAGAAAACCTTTTGCGCCTTGGGAAATTTCCGTTCTCCCTAGTGTGCTTTCAATGACTGCTTTGGGGGTCTGATAGGGAGCGAACTCGGCTACTTCGTGCTTGTCGCGAAATGCTTGTTCAATTTCCTCATAACGCATCCGTTCAGACGTTGCATCATAGCGATTATAAAAGTCTGTTTTCTTGTCGGCCGAAATCATATGGGGCGGATTCTGTGGCGCGATCCGAGTAATGACCAGGTCCTTGCCGTCTACCGTTAACGGGACGACTTCAAAAACTGGACGTGGCGTAAGCCCATCACGGAGGCGTTGACGAACGCTGTCTGCGACATCGTGGACTCGATCGACGTGCCTGATACCGGACGCAGCATGGCTGTCGTCCTCCTCAACGCCGATGAGAATGAAACCACCGCCGAAGTTCGCCATTGCGCACGCAGCTTTTAGTAGATCGGTATCGACAGTAGCCTTATATTCGAGGGCGTTTTCCTCAGCGACGCGGCGCGTGATTAGCTCGCGGATGTCGTCTGCCGTTACATCGCGTGCGAAAGCGCGATCTGTAATCACGTACGTGTCTCCTTGCGGTCGCCCGTGTCGATGCCAATGGTGCGCAGCTCGCCGAGTCGCCGACAATATCGAACGCTTGTTCGCTTCTGGGCGGGGTGTTCCCCTGATCGTGGGGCGTGATCAGCGTGAGACCGAAATGGCAGACTCATGGCCGTTCCCAAGTTTGACGCTCTCATGTCGCCTTTGCTCCAGGTCGCGGCCGATGGCAAAGAGCATCGTCTTAACGATATCGTGCCGCTAATCGCCGACGAGCTGAACCTTTCGCAAGCCGATCGCACTGAGCAAATGCAATCCGGTCAACCACGATTTCGCAATCGCGTGTATTGGGCGAAGCTCTACTTGAGCCAGGCAGGGGCTATCGACACCATCCGCCCGGGCGTGTTCGTCATTACTGATCGTGGGCGGACTCTTCTTTCGAATGGATCAGATCGAGTCACCGTGGACGACTTGAACGCCTTCCCGGAGTTTCGGGCATTCCGTGCGAAAGTAGGGACGGGTACGCATAGGGTACGCAGAGTCGACAAAGATGTTGCCGTTGCAGTTCCTGAGGACAGCGTCGATGAGCAAGAAGACGAATCAACCACACGGACTGAAGTTCGTGAGTCTCATCAGATCCAAGCGTTGCTTGCTGAAATCGGTTACAGAATGGGCATGCAGATTTGGTTGCCGAAGGGCGATCGTGCAGCCGTGCTAGGCGAATGGCCAGGCGATCATGCTGAGCCCGTGGAGCGTCTGCCGTTAAACTACGACGAAGTGACGTTGAGGACCATCGAGCAGATCGATGTACTATGGCTAAAGGGCAGAGCAATCCGGCGCGCATTCGAGGTCGAGCACACGACCGCCGTATATTCGGGCATTCTTCGAATGGCTGACCTGTTAGCGCTGCAACCCAACATGGATATTAAACTTCATATAGTGGCTCCTATCGCCCGGAAAAGTAAAGTCTTTCAGGAATTGCGTCGGCCAGTATTCTCGCTTCTTGAGCGCGGGCCACTATCGGAGTATTGCACCTTTCTTTCGTATGATAGTGTCCGTGACTTGCGAGAGCAGCCGCTATTAGCTCATCTGAATGACGCGGTGCTGGACGAGTATGCTCAGGAAGCGGAGGAATCGCTTTGATTTTTCGCCCGAGCCAACTCGCCGTTGAGGATGGGATCCTAGCCGCGTCCGTCGACGCGCGCACGGCTGCAATTTATCGATCGCCTTAGCCGCAGTAGTTTGGCTCCTTTAACCACCGGCTTGGTTCAGGCTTTTGCCAAAGCGCCACGGTTGTAGTAATCTGTCGGCATGGCCAGAGGTCCCATCGACGATCACAGTAGCTCAGCGATTTGTGATGCCGCGCAGCGGCGACAACGACGCACGCACCTTCGTAAACTCGTCGATTTGACGCAGCGATACGGATTATACGAACGTGATGAAGAGGCGATGCAGAGTCTCGCGAGAATTCGAAACGCTGATCGGCGCGGAATGGAATCGGAGACCAAAGAAGAACCGTGAACGATGGAGCGGGAGCGGCCGGGACCCACTTGGACGGGTTCGAATCTTGTTGGGACTCTTTGCGCTGCTGTAGCCTCCTAACGGGAAGAACTCCGCTGTTCGAAGAGCCGAAGGTGCAGACGAGCGTGCGCCGGCGAGCGCACGGGGGCGTCAATCTGATTCCGCTGCCTGTCGTGACGGGCGGCGGCCGCTGGCATCACAGGCCCTACTGCGGCTTTGATGATGACGCCGTGGCACGCAGGCTTGTGTGGAGCAGCTGTGGTCGCCGCATACGAGCTGGCAAAGAGGCACGCCGAGGGCTGCTGCGAGCGCCGGTAGGACGCGCTTGTCGGCAGGTTTTCCGGATTCGAGCTGTCGGATCGTGCCGGCGAGGACGTTGGCTTCTCTTGCCAGATCGTAGATGCTGTAGCCGCGTGCGATGCGAAGACGGAAGATCCGCGCCGATAGCGCCTCTACTGGTGCGACTCTGCGGTGGCCGTTCCAACGAATCGGCTTGGGTGGCGGCGAATGCTTCGTAATCATCGCTTCGCCTTGCTGCAATAGAAGGCAACTTCGAGCGCGTAGCTGATCGAGGCGCGCAGGCAGACGCAGGCGAAGCGCACGTCGGATGCGCGCGCTGCATCGGCTGCCGTGAAGCGGAAGCCGCCGTTCGACTCGTCGGCGCCGGCGTCGATGCCGTGGTCTTGCAGGAAGCGGACGACGATCTCGGCATTGAAGTCGTTGACCTGCACGAGGCCGGCCATGTTCTGGTGTTGCTCGTCCGTCACGTCGGCGATCGACGAGTAGAACTCGGTGAGTGACGCCATCATGCGATCACCCAGCGGTGATGATGAAACGAGCGGCGATCGGCTCTCGAAAGGCCGCGCCGAGGGCTCGACGTCAATGCGTCGAACACGCAGATTGTCATTCGATGGTAACCTCATCGGGTGACGGGCTCGGCCGGTGGTGACACACCGGTCGGGCCGCTTTGTTTTGTAATACGCGAAGTTTTTCGCTCGTAAAAATTATAGCACGAACATGCGTTCGGCATCAATGTCGCCGCGAAAGTTTTCCAACGCGCTTCGGCGGCGCGCGCTAAGACTACACCACTTCAGCAACGGAAACGCCAGGCGGAATCTGCGCGCGAGCGGACACGACGATCACCATCGGTCCCCAGGCCATCGTCCGCCCGCGAGGCGGCGACGCGCATGTTACGAGATGCCGTTCGCCGACGTCTTGGAGCGCGTCAGCTCGGCGACGATGCGGCGCAGGAAGTCGCGCGCGGACGCCTCGGCGATCCGCTTGCCGACCGCGGCGTCGAACAGGGCGCCGGCGCCGCGTCCGGGCGGGTCGTAGGTGCCGTCGAGGCGGACGAGGACCGTTCGCCCGTCTTCGCTCAGATCGGAGCTCACGACGGCGCGCAGCGCAGGCAGCGCCGAGCGCGCCGCCGGCTCCCACGAGACGATCACGACGTCGTTCAAGCGGGACTCGTCGAGCGCGCGAGCGATGCCGCAGCGGACGTCGTACTGCGCCTCCAGCGCCGCGCTCGTCCCGAGGCGCAGCGGGACCCGGACTCTGAGCATGCTCCCTCGGCACACGTCGCGAATCGCTCGCTCGAGCGCACCCGGCTCGGCCACGGCGGTGCCCGGCAGCAGATCTTCGACGACCACGCGGGTCATGGGATGCATCATCGCGGCCGCGAGAGAATATCTCGTGAAGTCCGCGTTCACACCCGGGAGGTGTCCGTGAGAGACCTTCGCCAGGTGGTCGCCGCCGCCCCGATCGCGATCGTGGTCGCCGACGGAGCCGGCCGCATTCTCCTCGCCAACGATCAGGGCGAGCGTCTCTTCGGATACGATGCGAACGAGCTGCTGGGGCGGCCGGTCGAGATGCTCGTCCCCGAACGGTTTCGCGACGCGCATCCGATCTTGCGCGGCGGTTACGCGGAATCGCCCGAGTCGCGCCCGATGGGCGCGGGACGCGACCTCTACGGTTTGCGCAAGGACGGAACCGAGGTCCCGATCGAGATCGGTCTGAACCCGGTCGAGACCGACGACGGCCGCGTGACCCTCGCGGCGATCGTCGACATCACCGAGCGCAAGCGCAGTGAGGAGCACCTGCGGCGGATCGTCGACGCCTCGCCGTACGCGATGCTGGTCGTCGACACGGCGGGCACCATCACGCTGATCAACGCGCAGACCTCGGCGCTGTTCGGCTACGAGCCCGAGGAGCTGCTGGGCGCACCTGTCGAGACGCTGATCCCGGCGCGCTTCCGCGCCGGCCACGGGCTGCTGCGGCACGAGTACGCGCAGACATCCTCCACCCGCCCGATGGGAGCGGGACGCGATCTCTTCGCGCTGCGCAAGGACGGCGCCGAGATCCCGGTCGAGATCGGGCTGAGCCCGCTCAGCACGCCGAAGGGCGACTTCGTCCTGGCCTCCGTCGTCGACATCACCGAGCGGAAGAACGCTGAGGAGATGCGGCTCCAGCGCGACCGCGCGATCGACGCCTCGAAGATCAAGTCGCAGTTCGTCGCGACGATGAGCCACGAGCTGCGCACGCCGCTGAACGCGATCATCGGCTCGGCCGAGCTGCTCGGAACGACGACGCTCGACGACCGTCAGCGCGCGTTCGTCGGCTCGATCGAGGAGTCGGCTGAGGCGCTCCTGGCGATCATCAGCAGCATCCTCGACCTCTCGAAGATCGAGGCCGGGAAGGTAGAGCTCGGCGCGCACGAGTTCGACCTCGAAGCGCTGGTCGAGGCGTCGGCGGGCGTGCTGGCGCAGCACGTCAAGCAGAAGGGTCTGCGGCTGTACACGTTCGTCGACCCGTCGATCCCGCCGATCGTGCGCGGCGACGCCGATCGCCTGCGCCAGATTCTCCTGAACTTGTTGGCGAATGCGCTCAAGTTCACCGAGCGCGGACAAATCGTGCTGCGGGCGCTGCCGCTCGAGACCTCGGTACGGCACGCGACGGTGCGCTTCGAGGTCGAGGACACCGGGATCGGGATCGCACCCGACGTGATCCCGCAGCTCTTCGAGCCGTTCGTGCAGGCCGACAGCTCGTCGTCGCGGCGCTACGGCGGGACCGGCCTAGGGCTCTCGATCTCGAAGCGTCTCGTCGAGCTGATGGGCGGCACGATCGGCGTGAACAGCGAGCCCGACCGCGGCTCGACCTTCTGGTTCACGGCGCGCTTCGCGCGCGCGAGCGCCGCGGTGCCGACGCGCCGCGTGTACGGCGTCCGCGCGCTGATCGTCACCAGCGACGCCGAGCTCGCCGACACGCTTTCGCGCTACGCCGAGGCATGGGGGATTCCGGCGGCGCACGCGCGCGGCACCGCTGGAATCGCGGAGGCGATGCTCGCCCATCGCGGGACGCAAGAGGACTGCATCGTCCTGGCCGACGTCGACAGCGTCGAGACGGAAGCGCTCGTCGCCGCGCTGCGCGACCACGGGATCGCCGAGGAGGCGATCGTCGCGATCGGCGGCGAGGAGCGCGTCGCGAAGCCGATCCGGCAAGCGGTGCTCTTCGACCGGATCGTCTCGGCGCTCGGGCACACGGACGACGAACCGGGCGCGGCGCCGGTCCCCGCGGAGACCGTCCCGGCCGGGAAGGTGCTGGTCGCCGAGGACAATGCGAGCCTGCAAGAGATTCTTCAGGAACAGTTCGCTCGGCTCGGGGTTCCCGTGACGATCGTCTCCGACGGCGCCCGCGCGATCGAGGCGCTCGCGCGCGAACCGTATGCGCTCGTTTTCATGGACGTCCACATGCCGAACGTCGACGGCTTCGCGGCGACGCGCGCGGTGCGCATGAGCGAGCGCGGCACCGGGACGCACGTCCCGATCGTCGCGATGACCGCGAACGCGTTCAAGGAAGACCGCGAGGCGTGCCTCGCCGCCGGGATGGACGACTACCTCTCCAAACCGATGCGCATCAACGACCTTCGTACGATGATCGAACGGTGGATGGGCGACGCCACGCGCGTACCCGGTCCTGTGCACTGAACAGCGTCGGCGACGAGCTGCGCGCGAATCCCGAGCGCATCGAAGCGGCGAGCTTCGGCGAGGGGCAGTCTCCTTGCTGGGCTGGGTGAGCCGTCACAGGGCAGGAAAGGCGGTTCGCTTCGCCCTAACTAGGCGCTCCTAATGCGAATGTTAGGAGAGCCTCACTGGATCGGCGTCTCCGCGCTTATGCTGCTCCTGGCAGCTCTTTCCGCACCCCGGCCGGTCGTGGCGCTACCCATTTTCGCGCGTCAGTACCAGGTGTCGTGCGCGAAGTGCCATTCCGTCATCCCGCACCTCAATGAATTCGGGGCCGCCTTCCTGGCCAGCGGCTATCGCATTCCGGGTCTGCAGCCCGGCCCGGCGTTCCCGCTCGCCACGAAAGTGAACCTCAGCGATTCGAGCCAAAACCAGGGGAACGGCCCCGACGGCGCAGGCCTCCCGAAGGCAATCGTCGACGAGGTTGAGCTCTTCACCGCGGGCGCGATCGGCTCACGTGGGAGTTATCTCGTCGAGCAGTACGCACTCGACGGCGGAATGCCCGGCTCAACGCGCGACGCGTGGGTGATGGATCGCGTCAATCCATGGCCGGCGCGCATCCCCCTGTACGTCCAGGCCGGATCGTTCACGCTTCCGCTCCCAGTCGATCCGGAAACGTTCCGCGACACCGCCCAGCACTACACGATCTACGACCAAACCGTAGGGACGAATCCGTTCAAGTTCTTCGATCCGAAGATCGGCGTTCACGTGAGCGCCGGCGATCCGTTGCACGGCTTCAGCGGTCAGTTCTTCGCGGGACCCGGCCACGACCGGCAAAGCGGAATCGCGTCGACGGGGATCGACACCATGGCATATGCGCAAGAGTCGATGGGGCTCCTGACGCTCGCGGCGTACCGCTATAACGGCACGCGGCCGACACCGTACGGTCCAAAGGATGAATTTCGACGCACCGGCGTCGGGCTCATGTGGAATCAATGGGGACGGTTCTCGAGCGAGACGGTGCTGCAGAACGGGTGGGACAGCAACTGCGTCGGTGGGCTTTTCGGCTGTTCGTCGAGCGGCGGTTTCACGCAGCTGCGCTATCAATTCAATCGAAGGCTCTACGTCGGCGGGCGGTACGAGGGAACGGCCGACTCGACCGGTGGGTTCGCGCGCGACACGGTGTTTCTGCTCGGCTGGGGACCGTCCGAACATTCCCGATTTACGATCGAGGACATAATTCAGCATGTTCCGCAGACGACACATACGATGAACTTCCAGTTCACGTTCGCCGAATGAGGCGCACGTCAATCGTCGCCGTCGCGCTCGTTGCGGCGATCTCTTCCACCGCACTCGCGCAGGCAGCGGAGCAGCGCGCGATCGACCCTGCAAAGTCGAAGGCGCAATTCTCGATCCAGCACATCTTCGTCGAGCACGTCACCGGGACGATCCCGATCCAGAGTGGCGTCGTGGACCTCCCCGCGGGGTCGGTAATTCCCGTCAGGGCAACCGCCGTGCTCGACGCGACGAAATTCAATACGGGCGATTCGGACCGCGACGGTTCGCTGACGAGCCCTGACTACTTCGACACGAAGAAGTTTCCGACGTGGACGTTCACGAGTACCAAGATCACGCCGACCGGGCCTGGGTCGTTCGGTATGGATGGGGTGCTCACGATGCACGGGGTGACGCAGCCCGAACATCTCGACGTCACGGTTCGCGGCGACGCCGGCCATCCGGTCTATCGCGCGGTCGGGCACATCGATCGTCGGACATGGGAGATGAAGGGCACGCGCCTCGACCCGGTCATCGGCAACGTCGCCGACGTCACGCTTGACATCGTCTTGAAATGACGCGACAGCCCCGTTCGATTCTGGAGTGCGCTCACAGCGACGTGAGGTAACCCAGCAACGCCTCTCGTTCGCGGGTTGAAAGCCGGGCGAACGCCGCCGCCGAATCGGCGGCTTGTCCGCCGTGCAGCGCGATCGCTTCGCGCAGCGAGCGCGCCGCACCATCGTGCAAGTACGGCGGTCCGGTCGAGGCGACGCCCCACAGCGGCGCCGTCCGAAACTCGCGCGCGGTGGCCGCGCCGTCGCGCAGCTCCGCGGCCCGCGCTCCCATGTCGTGCAGCAGCAGATCGGTGTACGGTGCGATCGTCGTCCCGCTCAGTTGCGGCTCAGGCGCGAAGCGTCCCAAAGCCAACCCCATGCGATGGCAATCGGCGCAGCGCAGCGTCTCGAACACCGCGCGTCCGGGCGCAACACCGGTTCGCTCGGCCTGCGGCGGGGCGGCGAGCCGCTGCAGGAACGCCGTGATCGCCGCGACGTCGCGCGCCTCGTCGCCTGCGGGGACGCCGAGCTCGCCGGGAAACGCGCCGGCGACGAAGGCCCGCACCGCGGGCGACGTCGCTTTCCACCCGAACCGTCCGATCCGCGCATCCCGGAGCCGCGCGATGCGGCCGCGATGCCGCGGTGTGCGCTGCGCTTCGTCCGCGGCGACGCGCTCGAGCTCGGCGTCCGAAACCGCTTCGAGCAAGCCGATCCCGTAGAGCGGCGGCGGGATTCGCACGAACCGCCGCGCCGGCGGCCGGCGCCGGACCGGGAACCCGTGCACGAGCACGTACCGCTGAAACGTGGCCGCGCGGTCGGCCGCAGAGCGCTTGATCACGAAGTCGCCGGCGAGGACTTGTGAACCGCCGGCGGTCGGGAGAAAGTGGCACTCGCTGCAAAAGCTCGCGTTGAACGCGCCGCGGATCTGCGCTCTGCGGTCGGCGGAGAAGGCCAATGCTCCCGCGCGCGCGAGCTCGTCGTTTCCGAGCACCTCGCCGAAGCGCGCACCGCGGTAGCCGGAAGCGTCGCGGTTCTGGAGCGCCTCCGAGCCGAGCGCAAGCATGATGAGCGCCGCCGCCGCGACGCAGGCGCGAGCCGACAATGCGGTACTCCTCCGAGGGTGCCCGGCTACCCCTCGGAGGAGCGCTGCAAACGCCCGTCTCGAGCTAAGGCCGTGTTGCCGGTTGCGCCGGCTTCGTTTCGGGTGCCGCGCTGATCTTGGGAACCTCGCCTGCCTTCGGACCCCAGGTCCAGTAGAGCGCGAAGTAGCCGATCGCGTGGCTCTCACCCGAGATGGTGTGGCCGATGCTGAAGAGAACGTTGAAGTTGTCGTTCGGCTTGAGGTAGCCGCCGGTGTTGACGTACGTCGAGTGGCGGCCGCCGAGCGTCGTCGGCCCGTTGTAGAACACTTCGGTGCCGAGCGTCAGCTTGTCGCTGAAATCGCGCTGGACGAGCCAGCCGGCAAAACCGTAGTTCGCCATCCCCGGGGCCTTGTTGATCGCGGTCCCGCCGCCGCCGTACGTCGTCCACTTGCCGTACGACTTCTGGATCCAGATCGGCAAGCGATACCACGTGCGCCCGTTGCCCAGTCCTTTCGCGGCGTCGCCGGTCGCGAGCTCCGCCATCGGGAAGATCCCGATCTGCGGACGTCCGTTGGTCTCTTGCACGAAGCGGTACTTGATCCCGAACTCGGCGTCGCCGATGCCGTTGGCGAACGGTCCGCCGAGCGGCGACGAGCTCGCGTACGGGACGACGAAGTGGATGTGGACGTTGGGGAGCGCGCCGGTGTTGAACTCGATCGCGGGACCGGTGCCGGAGTGTCCGCCGGCGTTGCGGTCGGTCGTCCCGAAGATGTAGCGCTCACTGTGCTTGAAGTCGATGGGCGCCGGATCGTCGGTGAGGAACGGCGGCCCGGCCAGCGCGTGCGACGCGAGCGCCGGGAGGAGCGCCAGCGACAGCGCGCCGGCGAGCACCCAGCGCAGAGCGCCGCGCACGCGACGCCCGCGCTGAACATGAGTCATAGCACGATGATGTCTCCCGACATAAAGCCCTCTTTGCCGGGGCCTCCGAAGCCGGCACCCATCGCCCAGTAGCCGTGTCCGGCGTCGCACGGCAGCTTGCAGTACCAGCGGTACGTGCCTTTCTTCGCGGCCGTGAACGTGAACGTCGAGGTCACCGGCGTGACGGTCTGGTCGGCGTTCTCGTGACCGCCTTTGATCGTCGCGTCAAGGTTGAGCTCCGGGCAGGTGATCGTGTGCGCGCCTTCGTCGTAGTTGACGGCGGTGACGGTCATCGGGACGCCGGCGTGGACGACGAAGTTCGCCGGAACGACGGTGTCGTGCGGCTTTCCGTCGGGTCCTTTGATCCCTTGCGTCCCGCGGAAGACGTACATCTCCAGCTTGTCGCCGGCCGCCGCTTCGACGCGCCGAACGGCGGTCGTAACGAGCGGAGCGGCGGCCAGGAGCGCGGCTCCCGAAAGGATCGCGCGGCGAGTGGTCATGGACGTCCTCCTAAGAAGTGCTGTGTGAGTCCATCCTGGACCGTCGAGACGAAGGACTCGTGAAAGCCGAGGACACGAAAAATTCTCAGGATCTTCGCCGCTTCAGCCGGCGGTGCGTGCGAAGCGCCCGTGAATCTGTTCGATCCGGATACGGTATGCGATCCCCGGCGCGCGGAGCCGCTCGACGTACGTGCGGCGCGCGGAGTCCGAGGAACCGTCGGCGATTGCAATCGTGCGCAGTCGTTCACCGATGCGGAATACGGCGTCGACTGCCGATTCGCCGCGCAGCTCCGCAAAGTGCCCGATCGCCACGACGGACTCCCAGTTCGCCGCGTCGCGCACGCGGTCGACCTCGACGCAGACGCGGGGGTGGTGGCGCATCGCTTCCAGCTTGGCGCCGTCGGCGGTATAGCCCAAGAACGATATGCCGTCGTACGCGTACGTAACGGGGACGATGTACGGATAGCCACGCCGATCGACGTAGCCGATGCGCGCGATGAATTCTTCGCGCAGCAGCTCCTCAATCTCGTTCCGGCCGAGTTTTCCGGTCTCGGTGGTGACCGTTCGCACGCTGCAAGGGTACGCCGCAGGGGTGAAGGGCTCGTGAAGGCCCCTTCCGAGGTCGTTCGTATCCCACTCGTGGTCGCCGGTGTGAACGGACGTTCACACCGCGTTCACCGGTACGGCACGCGCGCTCGCTAGGATTGCGCGCATGGACAAAGCACCGAACGAGCCGCTTCCGGCGACGCTTACTTTCGTCTTCGCGCTCGGCGCGTTGATCGCGGTCGGGTGGGTCGCGATGTACGTGCTGCTTCGCGCGAGGTGGTGACGATGCACATCCACCCTCAGGAGCGCCTCTGGATGGCGTTCGGGACGGCAATCCTCGTGTTTTTCGCCGCGGTGGTGACGACCTCCGCGATCGTCGACGGTTTCGTGCCGCCGAGCCGCATACAGAGCATCGATCCGACCAAAGTGGCGCAGACGCCTCCCTTCGACCGCCCCGGCCTGCACAAGGTCGCCGACCGCGCGTACGAGGCGTACTACGTCGCGCGCGTCTTCTCGTTCAACCCGGCGGAGATCCGCATCCCCGTAGGGTCGCGCGTCACGTTCTACGTCACGAGCGCCGACGTCGAGCATGGCTTCAGCATCCCGGAAACCGGCGTAAACACGATGGTGACGCCGGGCTGGGTCAGCAGCGTCTCGCACACGTTCAACCGGCGCGGTACGTTTCTGCTCGTTTGCAATGAGTACTGCGGCGCGAGCCATCACAACATGGCCGCCAAGGTGACGGTGGAATGATGGCCTCGACGATTCAGGTTCCGACGACGCCAAATGCTCCGGGCGGCGCGCCGGAAAGCCTTGCGCTGTCGCGGGCGGGCGGAGACCTGCTCGTTCTCACCCACGTTTACACTGCGACCGCCGTGCTTGGACTCGGCGCGCTGTTCGGGCTACTGCAGGCGTTATCGCGCGCGAACCTCATCGTGCTGCCCGCCGGCTTCGACTACTACCGTATGCTGACGGCGCACGGCGTGCTCATGGCGCTCGTGTTCACGACGTTCTTCATCACCGGGCTCTTCACGTTCGCCGTGTACCGCGCCATCCCGCGGGTGCGTTCCTTGCGGCTGGGCTGGATCGGGTACGTCGTGATGCTTGTCGGCACGACCATGGCCGCGGTCGCGATCCTGGATGGCAGCGCCAGTGTCCTCTACACGTTCTACGCGCCGCTCAAGGCGAGCCCGCTCTTCTATTTCGGCGCGACGATCCTGGTGCTCGGCACCTGGACGGTGGGCGCGGACATCTTCCTCAACGTGGCCTGGTACAAGCGTGAACGGCCGAACGAGCGGATTCCGCTGCCGGCCTTCATGGCGACCTGCACGATGATCATGTGGGTCATCGCAACGCTCGGCGTCGTGGCGGAGATGGCGTTGCTGATTCCGTGGTCGCTCGGCTGGACCAGCGGCATCGACGTCGGCCTCACGAGAATGTTCTTCTGGTATTTCGGCCACCCGCTGGTCTACTTCTGGATCATGGGCGCCTATACGATATGGTACACCGTCGTCCCAACGACGTACAAGGGTACGGTGTTCAGCGATGGCCTGACGCGACTGGTCTTTCTGATGCTGCTCCTGCTTTCGACGCCGGTCGGGCTGCACCACCAGTACCTTGATCCCGGCGTAGCCGCCGGCTGGAAGTGGCTGCACGCGATGACGACGTACTGCGTCGTGATCCCCTCGTTCATGACGGCGTTCGCAATTTTCGCCAGCTTTGAGCTCGGCGCGCGCAACGCCGGCGTGCGCGGCTTCTTCAACGTCGTGCGGTGGTTGCCGTGGAAGAACCCGGTCTTCGCCGGGCCGGCGCTCGGGATGATCTTGTTCATCTTCGGCGGCTTCGGCGGGATCGTGAACAACTCGTACTCGATGGACGTGCTCGTGCACAACACGATGTGGATCGTCGGGCACTTCCACATCACGGTCGGCGGCCCGGTCGCGCTGACGTTCGTGGCGGCCTCGTACGGCCTGATCCCGGCACTCACCGGGCGCAAGCTCTTCGCGCCTCGGCTGGCGCTCGTGCAGGTCTACACGTGGTTCGTCGGGATGTCGATCATGTCGATCGCAATGCACTGGGCCGGACTGCTCGGCTCTCCGCGGCGTACCGCGGACGTCACGTACTTCGGCGCTCAGGGAGCGGCGACGTGGCACACCGCATCGCTGTGGGCTGCCGTAGGCGGGACCATCCTCGCGGCCTCCGTCCTGATGTTCATCGTCGTGGCGACGGGTACGTACTTCGCAAACCAGCCGGCCGAGTCGAAGCCGCAGTTCGACTTTGCGCCCGCGCGTGCGGGCGACGACGCCGTCGCTACGCCTGCCGTCCTCGATCGTCTCGGCCGCTGGGGACTCATAGCGATCGCGCTAGCGCTCCTTGCCTACGCCGGACCCGTCATCCAACAAATCGAAGCGCACGCGTACCTCGCGCCCGGCATGCGGACGTGGTAGCCGGCCCGCCGCCGCCCGCGATCGCCGTGCGCGCAACGGCGCCGGCGCCACGCGCTTACGTGCCGGTGTTGCACGAAGGCGACGCGGTGCCGGACGCCGCGCTGGTTGACCAGCGCGGCCGGCCGTTCTCGTTCGAGAAGACCGGCGGCCGCGTGTCGATCGTCTCGTTCATTTACACGCGCTGCGCAGACGCGCGAATGTGCCCGCTCGTCTCCGCGAAGTTCGCGCGCATCCAGCGCGAGCTGCGCGGTGCGCCGATCCGCCTGGTCGAAGTGACGCTCGATCCCGCATTCGATACGCGCGCGGTGCTCGCGCGGTACGGGGCGCGATACGGCGCTGATCCGGCGATCTGGACGCTGGTTACCGGCGAACCCGGAACCGTTGGGACTGTCGCGGAGCGGTTCGGAATCGTCATCGACCGCCCGCTGCCCTCACTCGTCGTCCACACCGAGGCGGCGATCGTTCTCGACGGCCGGGGCCGCATCGCGAAGGTTCTCGACGGCGCCGACTGGGCTCCGGAGGATGTGCTTTCGGTCGCGCGCGAGACGGCCGGCGCCGATACGAACCTCGTACGGCGTCTTCGCCTTTGGCTGGGCAGCTCGGCCAGCGCGCTGTGCGGCGCAAGCAAAACCGGCCCGATCACGGTGAGCGGAGCGCTCGCGTTGTTGCTTGCGTTCAGCGCCGCCTTCGGAACGCTGGTCCGGAAGTCGTTGGCGCGCTAACCGCGCGCCGCTAGGCCTTGTGCTTTGCGGCTTCGGTCTGCTCGTGCGCGGCGCGCAACTCGGCGCCCACGCCCTCCAGCAGCGCGCCGAGGGTCGCGTGCGCGATGCGGCGGCCGACGACGTCGTCGAAGAATTTGCCGGCGATGCCGGCCGGCGGCTCGTACCGGCCGCTGAGCTCGAGCACGCACTCGCCGTAGTCCTCGCCGGCGCGCAGGGTCAGCGTGCCGTCAAAACCCGGCGTCGGGAGGCCGCGCTGGGTTTGGCCGGCATCCCACGTGATCCCGTACCGCGAGGTGAAGTTCGCCGTCCCGGGGATGCGCTTCGTCGTCGCGGTGACGTCGCGGACGATCGCGCGTCCTTCCCCCATCGGCGCGACCAGCGTCAGCGCGCAGTGGCCACCGGCTGCGCCGTGCGCGAGCCCGAGCCGGCGTTCGAACGCGCCGAAAGCTTGCACGTACGGCGCTTCGATGTAGATCCGCTCGCGAACCGAGGACAGCTGACCGAGCATACCGGACATCGTGCGCACTAGCTCTGCGCGACCAGGATGCGCTTAAGCTCGGCGAGCAGCTCCGTAGCGGTGGCCTGCGCGATGCGCCGGCCGACGGCGGCGTCGAACGCCGCGCCCGCGACGCCGAACGGCGCCTTGTACGTGCCGTCGATCTCGATGCGGCTCCAGCCGATCGCGTCCTCGGCGGCGCTGAGCGTCCCGGAGAAGCTCGGATACGGGCCGCCGTGTTTCGGCTCCCACGAGATGTCGAGCAGCTTGTAGCCCGTGTACGCGGGCTTCGTCTTGAGGTGGAAGTCGACGTCCCGTTCGACGCGCAGATCGCCGACCTTGACGCGCAGCGGAACGACGCCGGCGTCGCCGTCGAAGTGCGCGTACAGACGGTCGGGGACTTCGTCGTACGGGCACTGGACCGTCGTGAACTCGTGAATGTTCGCCATGCTCGAACTGTAGCGCGTTGGCTGGAAGATCGCGTGAAGAGCGCAAGAAGACGCCGCCCGAGGGGGAACGGGCGGCGTCTCTCGGGTCGCAAGCTGCGCGTCAGCGCTTGGGCTTGGCGACCGGCATCGTCCACCAGACGTAAGCCCGCCAGGCCGGCGTCCCGATCCGGTCGACGCCATTGCCGGGGTTCGCGCCGTTGAGCGACGCTTCGGCGTACACCCGCAGATATTTCGCGAGCTGGATCGTCAGGTCGACGTTGCCGTAATGGCTGACCGTCCCCATCCCGTCGTCGGTCATCTCGCGCCGGAACCCGACCAGCACCTTGTTCTTGAAGACCGGCTCGTAGACGTCCAGCGTGTAGCCGCGGCCGTTCGCGGGCGCGGTCGCGCCGGCGGCCGGGTAGCTGTCGTGGGTCGTTTGGTAGACCAGGAACACGCCCGGCATCCCGTGGGTCGGATCGCGCTGCACGTACGCCGCAAGCGCGGTGTAGCGATCGGTCAAGCCGTCGGAGATCGGGAAGGTCCCGGAGGCACCGTACAGGCCCGCTTCGAGCGGATTCTTCGGCCGCATGAACGCGACGCGGTACTGCAGCGCCTTGCCGTTGCCCGGAACGAAATCCGAAGCACCGTTCAAATCGGCATCGCTGCCGACGTACGCCGCGTCGACGCTGAGCGAGCCGTGGAGGTAGCCGGCCTTCGCGCCCCACCGGTTCGCGTCGAGCTGGTAGGTGTGCTCGCCGACGGTGACCTCGGGGGTGTTGAACGGGGCGATCTCGACCCACATGCTGTACGGCGAGGGCGCCGGCACCTCGAGCTTGCCGATCTCGACGTAGCCGTTGTGCTTGAAGAGGTTGTTGTAGCTCACCCAGGCCGTGTCGAGCCCGCCGCCCTGGTTGTCGCTCTTGATCCACTGCTGGACGTGATACGACCAGTCGTCGCCGACCAGGCCGACGGCGTGAACGGCGACGTTTCCCCACACCACCCTATGCGTGTCGGGGGAGCCGGCTTGCGAGTCGTAGTTGGCCTGATAGCCGACCCACAGCGGCATCGCTTTTTTCAGCACCGGCTGGTCCAGATAGGCGTACTGCGAGCGCTGGACGTAGCGCCCGTACGCGTTCAGCGTCGGCACCTGCGTGTGGCATTTCGAGCAGTCGACGCCGTAGGCTTGGCCAAAGGTCGGCATCGCCGCGCCCGGGGCGCGCGCGGCGAGCAAGAACGCAGCAGCAGCCGCGAGGCGCAGTGCGAAACGTGCGCAGCCCGTCATGGCTTCACCTCGACGGTCAGCAGCATGTCGGCGTGGTTCGCGCCACACACGATCGTGCACGAAAGCTTGTAGGTTCCGGCCTTTTTCGGCGTGACGTCGACCGAGACCGGATTGCCCGGCATGATCGTCGTTGCCGGTATCGCCAAATCGGCCGAAGCGATGCCGTGAACGCCGCCCGCCGAGGTGAACCGCAGCGTCTGCTTCTTGTTGACGTGCAGGACGACGTGGTTCGGGACGAACTTCTGCTCGGCCGTCGCCGTGACGTTGACGACCGAGCCTCCCGTGCCCGCCGGCGCCGCCGCGGTGAGACCGGCGAACGCGATTCCGACGAGGACGATTGCCGAGACGCGCATGGTGATCTCCTTTGACCGCAGGGTAGAGCCCCGGTGCGAAGGACATATGAACCGCGATTCACAACCTGCGCGTTACGGGAGCGGGTCTTTCGCTCCGGGAGATTGCACATGAGCCGCCTCACCATCGCCGCGCTGGCGTGTGCGTTCGCCGCCGTCGCCATTGCGGGATTCTATCAGCGCTCCAGCTCGGCAGCCGCCGCGGCGGCCTCCGACGGCAAGGCGATCTACGCCGCGAAATGCGCCGCGTGCCATCAGGCGAACGGTGCGGGCGGCGGACCGTATCCGCCGCTGGCCGGCAACGCCGACGTCACGGCCGGCGACACCGCGAACCTGATCCTCTCCGTGCTGAACGGTCGCAGCGGCCCGATCCAAGTGGGCGGAAAAACGTACAGCGGCACGATGCCGGCGTGGAAGGACCAGCTCTCCGCCGACGAGGTCGCCGCGGTGCTCACCTACGTGCGCTCAGCCTGGACGAACAAAGCCGCCGCCGTCACCGCCGATCAAGTCGCCGCCGCGCGCAATCCCACCGCGCTGAGCGGCGCGGGGATCTACGCCGCGAAGTGCGCGAGCTGCCACCAGCCGGGCGGCCAAGGCTCCGCCGCGTACCCGCCGCTGAACCAAAATCCGCACGTCGCCGCCGGCGATCCGAAAGAGATGATTGCGACGATCGTGAACGGGCGCAGCGGTCCGCTGACCGTGAACGGAACGACGTACAACGGCAAGATGCCGACCTGGAAAGGCCAGCTCTCGAACGCCGACATCGCCGCGGTCGCGACGTTCGTGCGCTCCGCATGGTCGAATCGCGCATCCGCCGTCACGGAGCAACAGGTGGCGGCGGCGGGGGCTTCGGTGTTGAACACGGTCGGCGCGTCGATCTACTCCAAGAACTGCGCGGTCTGCCACGGCGCGAACGGACAAGGCGGCGGGCACGGGAACTTCCCCGCGCTGGCCGGCGACGCGCTCGTGAACAAGGCCGACGCGGCCGGGATGATCGCCGTCGTCCAGCACGGGCGCAGTATGATGCCGGCCTGGCAGGGTCAGCTCTCTCCCGGCGACATCGCCGCCGTCGCGACGTTCGTGCGTTCCGCCTGGGGCAACAAAGGCAGCCCGGTCACCGAGCAGGACGTCTCCGCGGTGAAATAGCGCCGCTACGCGGCCTATCTCGCGAACGGTAGGGTCGCTATTTCTTTGTTCCTTTGCGTGAACGAGCCGGCTGGCGTTCGTATTGCGCGGCGAGAACGAGGTAGCTCACGAACGGCGCGATCACCGGGTTGCGGTCGCCCGCGCGCCAGACGGCTCGCAGCTCGACCGTCGGGCCGGGCGGGCGCAGCGGGCGAAAGACGATCCCCGGGACCGCGAGCTCAAGGCTGGCGTCGTGCATGAACGCGATCCCGATGCCGGCCGCGACGCAGATCAAGAGATTGTCGACGGAGTCGAGCGTCTGCACCACGTGCGGGATGAACCCGGCTCGCATCGCGGGGTCTCGCATGACGTCGTAATAGCCGTACGCCCGCAGCGACACCGTTTCGACGAACCGTTCTTCGGCGAGGTCGGAGACGTCGACGACGGCTTCGTTCGCGAGGCGGTGTTCGGTGGACATGACGACGACCACCTGATCGATGCGCAGGCGTTCCGAGCACAGACGTTCGCCCAAGTTGACCGGGCCGCGCACGAGGGTGACGTCGATCGCGCCTCGGCGCAGCAGGTCGAGCGGGAAGCCGGTCATCGGGTCGGCCACGCTCACCGCGACACGCGGATGCGAGGCGCGCAGGAGCCGCAGCGCTTCCGGAATCAACCGGAAGCGGCCGACGCTGCGCGTCGCGACGCGCAAATGCCCGGTCGCGCCGCTCACCGCGTCGTGCATCGCGCGATCGGCGAGCGACGCCTGCGTCAACACGGCGCGCGCCTCGCGCGCCAGCACGTCGCCGATGCGCGTGAGCTCGATCTGGCGGTGCGCGCGGGAGAACAGCGGCGCCCCGAGCTCGCGCTCGAGCACGGCGATCCGGCGGCTGAGCGCCGGCTGCGTCATGCCGAGCGAGCGCGCCGCGCGACCGAAATTGCGGTGCGCAACGACCGCCATGAAGCGCTCCAGATCGCGCAGCTCGAACATGGCTCGATACGGTGCCTTTTGATGGTGGTACCTACCCGCCCAGGGGTATGGCTTCGTTCCGGCGTTCCCGGCGCCCGCCTGCCCCCGGCAGCGGTCCGGCATGTTTCGGCGGCGGGTGTCTCAAAGGTCCTCCGTCGGCCTGCGTCCCCCATGGGTAAGGAGGAACCGAACGTTGTCGACCGCGATCTCGAACCCCGGCCGCACGCGCTGGGTGCAGCTCGTCCTCGGCATCATCGCGATGGTGATGATCGCCAACCTGCAATACGGCTGGACGCTGTTCGTCAGCCCGATCGAGGAGCATTTTCACTGGTCGAGAGCCGCGATCCAAGTGACGTTCACGACGTTCGTGTTCGTCGAAACGTGGCTCGTCCCGGCGGAAGGCTACCTCATCGACCGGTTCGGCCCGAAGCTGATCACCGTCGCCGGCGGCGCGCTGGTCGCACTCTCGTGGGTGATGTTCTCATACGCCGGCTCGATCTGGACGTTCTACGCGGGCGCCGTGATCGGCGGGATCGGCGCCGGGATCGTGTACGGCACGACCGTCGGCCAGGCGCTCAAGTGGTTCCCCGACAAGCGCGGGCTCGCGGCGGGGTTCACCGCGGCGGGTTTCGGCGCTGGCTCGGCGCTGACGATCGTCCCGCTCGCGCAGATGATCGCCAACAGAGGCTACCAGGAGACGTTCTTCGTGTTCGGGCTGATCCAAGGGATCGTCGTGCTGATCATAGGGTTCTTCCTGCGCGCGCCGGCTCCGGGCGAGATCACGCTGACCGCGAGCTCGAAAGCGATCCACCAGACGACGCGCGACTTCACGCCCGGCGAGATACTGCGCACGCCGCTGTTCTGGATCATGTACGTCGCGATGCTGTGCGTGGCGGCCGGCGGCCTGATGGCGACCGCGCAGCTCGGCCCGATCGCGAAGGACTACATCGTCGACGAAGTTCCGGTCACGCTGCTGCTCATCACGCTGCCCGCGCTGCAGTGGGCGCTGGTGATGGACCGCGTCCTGAACGGGCTCGCCCGGCCGTTCTTCGGCTGGATATCCGACCGGATCGGCCGCGAGAACACGATGCTGATCGCGTTCTCGCTCCAAGGCGCGATCATCTTGCTGATGATCCAGTCCGCGGCGAACCCGGTGCTGTTCGTGCTGATGTCGGGGCTGCTGTTCTTCACCTACGGTGAGGTGTTCAGCCTGTTCCCCTCGCTGAGCGCCGACACGTGGGGGCGCAAGTACGCCACCGCCAACTACGGTTTTCTCTACACCTCGAAAGGGACCGCCGCGGTGCTGGTCCCCTTCGCGAACGTGCTGAAGGAGCACACCGGGAGCTGGCTGCCGATCTTCCAAATTGCCGCCGCGCTGAACATCTTGGCCGCGCTGGTCTCGTTCTTCGTGATCAAGCCGCTGCGCGCGCGCAAGACCGCCCGCGAAGCGCTCGTTCCCGCGGCCGCCGCGACCGCCGCGCTGGCGATCGCGATCGGCGTCGTCGCCATTCCCCCGCCGGCGAGCGCGGCGGACACGATCAACGCCGAGGTCGCCTCGAGCGTCACCGCGCCGTTCGAGCAGTTCATCAAGATCTACGAGAAGAAACATCCGGGCTCGAAAGTCGTCGCGAAATACCTCGGCGGCCAGGTGATCCAAGCCGACGTCGAGGGCGATAACCCGATCGACGTCGTGATCGTCGGCAAGAACCAGACCGACAAGCTGACCGCGCACATCAACCCGCCGGTCGCGATCCTCACCAACCGCGAGGTGATCCTGGTGCCGAAGGGCAGCACCAAGGTCAAGAGCCTCAAGGATCTCGCCAACCCCGGCGTGCGCGTCGGGCTAGGCAACGCGGATTCGGCGGTCGGCACGCTCGCGCGCGGGGTGCTCAAGAAAGCCGCGCTCGATCCGGCGTACGGCGCAGATTTTCCGCAGAAAGTTCGCGCCAACACGACCTTTGAAGGAACGTCGGGCGTCGAGGTGGTCAACTCCGTCTCGACCGGCAAAGTCGACGCCGCGATCGCGTTCGTCTCCGACGTCGATCCGAGCCGGTTCTCGGGCGTGAAGATCCCCGACAACCTGAACGTCGACTCCGTCTACTACGTCTTCGTCCCGAAGGGCAGCAAGAACGCCGCCGCGGGGAACGAGCTGATGAAGCTGGTGACCTCCAAGCAGGGCGAGGCGATCCTGCACTCCTACCGCTTCCTGCCCCCACCGAAAGGCTGACCCCGAGCGCGTCTGCCGATCGCGTCAGACCGTTGCGAGCGGGGTGACGGGTGACCCGACGTGGCCGCGCAAGCGGAGCGGCGGCGCGGTCAAGAAGAACCGCGTCCGCCCGCTGCGCTGCAGCCAGTCGGCGAGCTCGGTGAGATACCACATCTCGCCGAGGTTGATCCCGAGCTTGAAGAGGCAGAGCTCGTGCAGCGGCAAGTACGGCGTGCCGGGCGCGCCGGGCTTCGGCGGATAATACTCCACCGCCACGTTGTCCGCGACGATGGCGGCAATCCCGCTCGACGCGATCCACTCGTGCAGCGCAGGATCGCGGCCGTCGAGTCCGGCGCCCGAACTGTGGACGATCTCTTTGTCGGGCGAGCCCTGCATGTCGAGCAGCAGCTGCGCCCAGCCGGTGCGCAGCGCGAGGACGTCGCCCGGCTCGACGACGACGTTCTGCTCGCGCATGATCTCCTCCAGCATCGCACGGCCGACGGCGACCTTCGCGTTCCCGCAGGTGCGGTGCAGGTCGACCAGCACGCCGCGGCCTTGCAGTCCGGCGGTCGCCATCGCGTCGACGTCGGGACCGGGATAATGACCGTTGTAGTAGACGACTTCTTCTTCGCCGTCGCCGTTGGCGTCGAAGTGCGAGCCGACGTGGCCGAACGCGTCCCACTGCGTGGAATACTGCGTCCACAACGTGACGAGGTCGTCGTTCACGACGCCGGTCGCGCCCTCACGCTGCCGCGAGAACGGGTAGTCGTGGGCCAGAAAACCGCTGCGGTCGACGACTTTGCGCTGCGGCGGGTGGCGAAACGGAAAGATCACGTTCCCGCCCGGATAGTCCAGCGGCAAGCTCAGGCAAAACCGGCGCCCGGTCCGAATCTCCGCCGCCGCGCGCACGACGCGCTCCGGCGTGAGCTCGTTGAGCCGCCCGACGCGGTCCTCGGCTCCGTAGTCGCCCCAGTTCGAGCCCGGCGGCCGCTGCTTCATCAAGCTGGGTAACGTACGTGCACGGAGGTTCCCTGCCGTGAGTCTTGGGCGCTCGTTGTTGGTCTTCGGTTTGGTGCTGGCAGTCGTCGGAATTCTGCTCGAGCTTGCGCCGGCGCTGCGGCTCGGGCGGCTCCCCGGCGACGTCTCGTTCGGCGGGGCGAACTGGCGCGTCTTCGTTCCGCTCGGGACGAGCCTGCTGCTCAGCATCGTGCTGACGCTCGTCTTCGCGGTGGTCGGCGCGCTGGCTAGAAGGTGAGCGGGCAAGGAGCGGGGATTCTCAGCGCGGGGGACTTAACGTATGAAGTGGACTTTCGAGCCCGGCCACAGCGCGGCGGAGTTTCGCGCGCGCCACATGATGGTCACCTGGGTGCGCGGCTCGTTCAAGAACGTCCACGGCGAGCTGGACTTCGATCCCGAGCACCCGGAGCAGCTTTGGGTCGAGGCAGTCATCGACGCGCGAACGTGCTGGACCGGCGAACCCACCCGCGACGCGCACCTGAAGAGCGAAGACTTTCTCCACTGCGAGCACTACCCGGAGATTCGGTTTCGCAGCACCGCCGTCACGGTGATCGGGCCCGCGGACTACGAGATCGCGGGTGATCTGACGATCAGGGGCGTCACCAAGCCGGTCACGCTCGCGGTGCGGTTCAACGGCACGGCACAGACGCCGTGGTGGGAAGACGGCGTCGACAAAGGACCGAAGCAGCGCGCCGGCTTCGTCGGGCGCACGTCCGTCGACCGCTATGACTTCGGCGTGAGCTGGAACGACTCACTACCGGACGGCGGCGTCGTCGTCAGCCGCCAGATCGAGATCGTCGTCGACGTCGAGGGAATCCTCGTCGGCTGACGACGCTCGGCGAGGAACTGCGCGAGATGGGCGAGATTCCGCTGCCGTTCAAGCGCTCGCGCGGTGCCTCGCCGGCTACGCCGTCCTCAGATACTTGTTGAACCAGTCCAGCGTACGCAGCCAGGCGAGCGTTGCGGCGGCTTCGTCGTAGCGCGGCGTCGTGTCGTTGTGGAAGCCGTGGTTCGTCTTGGGATAGACGTAGCCGACGTGGACGACGTGCGCCGCAGTCATTGCCGCGTCGTACTCCGGCCAGCGCGCGGTGAGCGCGGTGTCGAGCTCGGCAAAGTGCGCCAGCACCGCGGCCTTGATCTTCGGCACGTCGGCGGTCGCCGGCGGTGCACCGTAGAACGGCACCGCCGCCGCGAGATCCGGCATGCGGACGGCCAGCGTGTTGACGATTCCGCCGCCGAAGCAGAATCCGACCGCGCCGAGCTTGCCGCTGCTCTCCGGGCGCGCCTTGAGCCACGCGGCCGCGGCGATGAAGTCCTCGGTCATCTTCGCGCGGTCGACCTTCGCGAAGAGCTCCGCGCCCTTTTGGTCGTCGCCGGGGTAGCCGCCGACCGAGGTCAGGCCGTCCGGCGCGAACGCCATGAAGCCCGCCGTCCCGAGCCGCCGCGCCACGTCTTCGATGTAGGGGTTCAGCCCGCGGTTCTCGTGGACGACCAGGACGGCGGGAACCTTGCCGCTCGCCGCCGGCCGCACGAGGTATCCTTTGATCGAACCGTTCCCTTGCGGCGAGGCGACGGTGTCGGACTCGGTTCGAATCCGCTTGTCGTCCGGCGGGACCTGAATCGCCCACGCATAGTTCGGCTTGAGCGCGGCGAGCATCCCGGCCGCGGACAGCCCGCCGACGGCGAACCGCCTGGCGCGCGCGAGGAAGCTGCGGCGGCTGATCTCGCCGTGCACGTAGAGCTGGAAGAGGTCGAGCACCTCTTGCGGGAAGTCCGAGGCTTTTTTCCGTTCCATTGACGGCCAGAACCCGCCCCGGCCGGCAAAAGCCGCACGCCCGGCTCGCCGGCATGAAGGGCTTGCGGCGCTCGCAAGCGGAGACGGGAAGATGCACGACGTCGCGTCGCCGCTCACGGCGTGGTCGAACTTCTACGTGATCACCGGTTCGTCGGCGGGCGCGCTGACCGGGCTGATGTTCGTCGTCATCACGCTGGTGGCGGCGCAGCGCACGCAGCAGCGCGGCGAAGGCCTCGGGACGTTCAGCACGCCGACCGTCGTGCACTTCTGCACAGCACTGTTCGTCTCGGCGATGATCAGCGCGCCGTGGCCGGCGCTCGTCCCGCTCGCGGTCGTGCTCGGGATCGCGGGGCTCTACGGCATTGTCTACTGCGCGCTCGTCACACACCGCACGCGCCGGTTGAGCGTCTATCGCGCCGATCCCGAAGACTGGACCTGGTATTCGATCCTGCCGCTCGTTTCGTACATCGTGATCGCGGTCGGTGCGCTGCGGCTCGTCGCCGCGCCGTACGAGGCGCTCTACGAGTTCGCCGCAGCCACGCTGCTGCTGATCTTCATCGGGATCCACAACTCGTGGGACGTCGTCACCTACCTCACCGTCTTGCAGTACGAGGACGACGACGAAGCCGCCACGGCAAACGCGAACGCGAGCCCGAACCCGAAGTCGAGTCCCAGCGAGTAAGCAGCGCGACGAGCTCGTTGTGACCGCTGCCGTAGACGACCGGGCCACTACGGCTGAGCTGGCGTGTATTCATTGAGGTTCGCACGTTATCGTCAGTTGCCGCGGTAGGCAAGGCCCCACCGGTGCGGCGTCGTAAGAGCCGGTCATGCTGGCGAACGAGGACGCGATCGCGACGATCGCGGTCAGAGATCTGGAGAGAGGCCGGGAATTCTACGGTAACGCGCTCGGCCTCCGGGAGCTCACCGAACCGGAAAATCCCGACGTGATCATATACGAGAGCGGAAAGTCCAAGATTCAGGTCTACCGCTCGCTGTATGCCGGCACGAACAAGGCGACGGTCGCCACGTGGGCGGTCGACGACGTCGACGCGATCGTACAAGCGTTGCGCGCGAAGGGCGTGGTCTTCGAGCACTACGACTTGCCGCAGCTGTCATTACGAGGTGACGTGCACGTTGCGGAAAACGGGTTCCGGGTCGCCTGGTTCAAAGACCCCGACGGCAACGTTCTCAGCATCGTGAGCGCGCGCTAAGTGAGCAGCGAAGTCGGCGCCGTTGCATACAGAGCGATGGGATAGGTACATCGGTGAGTAGGCTGAGAGGTGCCGTCGCGTTTTGCGTCTCGTTGATCTTCTGCACGCTCGGCGTCTCGCTGCCGCGCGACGTCGTTCAGGCTGGCGAGGACACAACTGCCGAGGCCGACGTGTTGATCCAAGCGGGACATGAAGGCCGGCCGGACTGCGACCGCGAGCCGGCGACGCTGTGCCGGAACACGGGCGCGGCCGGCGAGATCGAGTGGACGCCGGTCGTTGCGGACGAGGCGACGCGCATTCTGAGAGCGGCCGGCGTCACGGTGATCCGCCGCCCCGCCTTCCTCAGCGGCCAGTATGACGTGAAGGACGCGATCTTTCTGCACTTCGACGGGAACGCGAATCCGTGCACGACCGGCGCGTCGGTGGGGTACCCGCAGCTCGCCCGTTCGGCCGAGGCGGCCGCCGAATGGAAGTCCTTGTGGAGGACGTTCTTTCCGTTCCGTTTCGAGCCGGACAACTTCACCTCGAACCTGTCCGGTTACTACGGTTTCAGGCACGTGCGCTCGGTGAGCGATGCCGCAATCGTGATCGAGGGCGGCGAGATGTCCTGTCCGGCACAGCACGCCTGGTTGAAGGATCACTTGAAGTTCGAAGGCGCGCTGATCGCGCACTTCCTCAGCAAGCGCCTCGGAAAGGGCGACGTCCCGCTTCCTAAAGAGTAAGCACCATCTGCTGTTCGACGAGACCGAGTTCGTTCGGGCAGCGGGCGCCGGTGTCGACGAATCCGAGCCGGCGGTACACGCTTCGGGCGCGCGCGTTGTCTTCGACGACGTTGAGGAAGAGCTTGGTAGCGCGCCGTTCGCGCGACCAGCGAACGACTGCACCGACCAGCGCGTCGGCGACGCCGCGCCCGCGCGCGAACGGGGCGACCCACATCGAGATCAGCTCGGTCGTGCCGTCCTCCTCGCCCGGAAGACCGCTCGCGATCCCCGCCGGTCGATGGTCGAGATATGCGACGACGTTGAACGGCACGGTACTCAGGCGAGCCCGCCAGCGCGCCTCGGCGTCGCGCTCGCCCGACCAATCCGCCAGCGTCGCACCGAACGCGTACGGCGCTTTCGCGAGCGCGTCCAGCCGCAACCGGCGGAACAGCCGCCAATCGTCGGCGCCGATCTCCCGAACCTCGACCATACGGCGAGATTTACTTCGTCGATCCTCCCTGCTCCTCAGAGATCGCGAGCGGCGCGCGCCCGCGGAGATCGCCGAACGGCGGCGAAGATGCGTCCCTCGGAGAGAACTTGATGCCGTACTTCCTCGTCGTTCGAGAGTGCAGCTCCGCATGGAACTGGTCCGTTCCGATGCGCCGCCAAGCCGAGTGGGACGCGCACGCCGCCTTTATGGATGCGCTCGTCGAACAGCGCGTCATCGTTGCCGGTGGCCCGCTCGGGGCCGAAGACGAAGCCCCGCGCATCATGCACGTCGTGAGCGCGCCCGACGCCGAGGCGGCCGAGGCGCGCATGGCCGAAGATCCGTGGACGCCGATGCAGCTCTTGAAGACCTATTCCATCGAGCCGTGGACGGTCCTGCTCGGCGGATTTCACAACCGCGAAGCGTCGTAGGCCTCTGTCCGAGCTGTGCTCGACACACGCGTCAGCTGCCCGTACCCAACGGGGCCTTCGCTATTCAAGAAATGACGCACTCCTTTCACGTCGGTGGCCAGAGGCGGCAGGACGCTACACAGCAACGAGTCGGCTTGAATCCGCAGTAATCTTCGTCAACTCCTCTATTTTTTCCGGCGGCCATGTTTCCGGGGCCGTAAGCCTCAGATTATGAGGGAGTTCACCAATAAAACTCTGTGCCACCGCTTCTTCCGTCTTTTGCTCCACTTCATTAAGCGCGGCCTTGAGCTGGCGCAGGAAAAACGCTCGCAGCTCCTGCAACATAGCGCGCAATACCTCGCTGTCGGTAGAGTCCAAGGCTTTCACTATGCCGTCTACGTTCGGATACCAGCCAAAGGTCCAATGGGTATCATCGGTCTTGCCAAACAAAATAGAACCGAGATGCACGCACTCAGCTTTTCGCGCATCAGGATAAAGAGACGCATTCGAAAAAAGCATCTTACTGATCCACCTTCGGAAATTCCACCCGCTCGCGCCAATCGTTAACTAAGTCGCGGATCGCCGATCGCCGATTTTTAAGGAACTGCGCCATTTCTCGCTTAAGATCTAGCGTCACAAACGGTTCTCCAACAAGATCGAAAAGCGCATCTATTGCTGTATCGCCTAGGCCCATCGCTCTGTCCACCACGTTGTCGATGATACGTGGGCTACGCTTTGCCGCCTCAATCAATGCTCCGCGATAGCCTTCCCGGTATTTAGTGAGCGGGTCATTCAATCGTTCGAAGCTTTGCCAATAATCGACGGAGAACCATTCCTCGCGATCTGTTGCATAAAGATGATTTCTCTTGTTGAACCGATCTCGCGCCGCAACCAGTATATCAAGCACGACTATACCGGAATAAACGTCAAGCGCTTTAGTGGCGGTCGCGCGAATAGGCACGCCGGTCGGATCGTCCATCACCTGTCCCCACGTCAAGACGACTTTGGACGGCACAACGGACAAAGCTGCCGGACCTTCCGGCCTATTGAGCAACTCCACCGCCGGAACGCGAAGGCCTAGAAAAGCTGCAAGTCTCGCGGCAAGAAACTCACGAAAGGGCTCGACCAGGCCATGCGATTCAAAACCTGGCTTTAGTACCGCCGAGCGTTCATTCGTGCCGTCGATGTAGAACCTTCCCCGACATGACCCGCCGGCTTCCTTCCCGGTATCTCGCCACACGGCCGTAGTGAGGGCTGGCCTCGCGAGTAAAACGCCGAGGGCTGACTCTTTCCAACTCAGGACGCCTTCTTCCGCGCCGAGTCCCAGCGCAGGCGGCTTTGGTTCTAAGTCGTCGGGTTGCATAGGACGAACGACAGGAGTGCCTCGGGCGAGGGGTAGGGACTGCTCAAGTGATAGGATACCATGAACGGTGAGCCAATCCTATACGGAGCGCGAATGATTACCTAAATCGCCCTACTTTGTCGTCGTCCGTGCTCGGCGGTTTTCGCGCTTAGAGCTGCGCCTCCACCCGTTCCAGCGCGCTGGTCAGCTGGCCGTCGAGGAGGCCGATCGTGCGCTGCGCACAGCGCGCGAAGCGGCGGTCGTGCGTCACCATGACGATCGTCGAGCCGTCCTTGTGAAGTTCTTCCAGCAGGTCCATGACGGACTGGCCGTTCGTCGTGTCCAGGTTGCCCGTCGGCTCGTCGGCGAGCAGCAGCGAGGGTTCGCCGGCGAGCGCGCGCGCGACCGCGACGCGCTGTTGCTGGCCGCCGGAAAGCTGCGCCGGATAATGCCCGCGCCGGTGCATGATCCCCACCCGCTCCAGCACGTTCGAGACGCGCGCCTTGCGCTCTGAGCGCGTCATCCCGCGGTAGACCAGCGGCAGCTCGACGTTCTCCTCGACCGTGAGGTCGCCGATCAGGTTGAAGCTCTGGAAGATGAAGCCGATCTCGCGGTTGCGGATCTTCGCCCGCTGGTTGAGCGAGAGCCGCGCGACCGGCCGGCCGTTGAGGACGTACTCGCCCGCCGTCGGAACGTCGAGCAAGCCGATGATCGAGAGCAGCGTCGACTTGCCGCAGCCCGAGGGTCCTTCGATCGAGACGTACTCGCCGCGCTCGATGTTGAGCGTCACGTCGCGCAGCGCGCGCGTTTCGACGGTGTCGGTGAAGTAGCTCTTCCCGATCTGCTTCATCTCGAGGAGCGGCGTGCTCATCGTGGGACTCGCTTTCGTGGAACGCTCGGGGTCGGCGATCATTGGAGACGCACCTCGGTTTGGCTGTCGTACTTGGACATGTCGGAGATGATGACGGTATCGCCCGGGCGCAGCCCGGAGACGACGGAGACGCGGTCGGCCGAACCGCGTCCGAGCCGGACGCGAACGCGCGCCGCGCGCCGGCCGCCGTCGGCGAGCTTGAACAGGTCGACCTCGGAGTTGTCGTTGGCGCCCGCGGGGCGGCCGATCGTCACCGAGTTCGGGATCCGCGAGAGCACGATCGAGCCGTCGACGTGCAGATCGGGGCGAGCACCCGGCGGCAACGCGCGGGTGAACGTCACGTCGACGTCGACGGTACCGTTCGAGGCCGACGGCGCGATGTGCGAGACGCGGCCGGTGACGATTCCGTTCCCGGTGTCGACCTTCGCCGCCATGCCGAGCGCGACTTGGTGCGCCTGCGCTTCGGGAACTTGCAGCACCGCCTTGAGGCTGCGCTGGTCGGCGACCTTCGCGATCTCCATTCCGGCGGGGAGCACCGCGCCGGGCTGCGTCTCGACCGTCTGCACGACGCCGTCGGCGCCGGCGAGAACGGTAAGCGTCGCGATCTCGGCTTGCTTCGCAGCGAGCTGGGCCTGCGCTTTCTGCACGTCGGCTTGCGCCGCCGCGATCTTCGCGCGCTGGTTCGACGCGTTCACCGCCGCCGACTCGCGCGCCGTCGCGACCGCGCGCTGCGCCTGCAAGGCGTTGATCTCGGCGGTCCGATAGACCGACGAGGCGGTGAGACCGCGCTGGTAGAGGCTCTTCTCCGCCGAGTAGTTGATCTGCGCGAGCTGGCTCTGCGAGCCGGCGTTCTTGACGTCGGCGTCGTCTTTGATCCCCGCCGCGACCGCCTGCTGGCGCGCGCTTTGCAGCTCCGCTTCCGCGACCGTCAGCGTCGCCTGCGCGTCGGCGGCGGCGGCGATCAAGTCGGGGTTGTCGAGCTGCGCGATCGGCGTGCCGGCACCGACGATCGCACCCGGCCGCACGTAGACGGCGCGCACCCTGCCGGGCTGCGCGCCCGAGACGATCTGGATGCGTTCGGAGACGAGCTTCCCGGCTTCGTCGACCGAGCTCACGAGCGTGCCCGAGCGCGCGGTGTCGGTGATGACGGTCGCGCGGTCGACGACGACCGCCGCGCGCGGCAAGTGCGAGACGAAGTAGACGGAGCCGGCGATCGCGCACGCGCCGGCGCCGATCCCGAGGATGGCGAGGAGGCGGCCGGGCCGCAGAGCAGGTTGTTCGCGAACGACGTCCATCGTGTACTACTCGTGGCGGAGAGCGACGGCGGGATCGACGCGCATCGCCCGAATCCCGGGCAGCAGCGCGGCGAGCAAGCCGGTCGCGAGCAAGGTCAGCGCGACCAGAACGTAGGTGAGCGGATCGAGCGGGGTGATCTCGTAGAGCTGCGAGGAGAGCGCTTGGGTGATGAACAGGCTGACCATCAGACCGATCACCAAGCCGAGCGTGCTTTGAACAAGCTGCGAGCGCAGCACGAGCGCCAGGATCGCGCGCGGCTGCGCGCCGATCGCGAGGCGAATGCCGAGCTCGGAGGTGCGCGAGGCGACCGCGTGCGAGGTGACGCCGTAGATCCCGACCAGCGCGAGGAGCAGCGCCGCCGCGGCGAGGCAGCTCAGCAAGATCATCCCCGCGCGCCACGACGCGTCTTTGACGGCGAGGATTTCCGCGACCGGCCGGATCGTCGGCGTCGCGACGAGCGGATCGAAGCGGGTGGTGAGCGCGGCGATCTGCGTGCTTAGGCTCGGCACGTTGCCGTTCGTGCGCACGAAGAGCGAGAACTGGTGCCGGCCGTCGACCGGCGTCGCGAACGCGCGCGTGTACAGCGCCGGCTGATCGTTTGCGGCCGTGTTTACGATCGAGCTCGCGACGCCGACCACCGAGAGCACCTTCGCGCCGTCGAAACCCTGCGTGTACACGTGCTTCCCGAGCGGATCGCCGGCGTCGAAGAGCTTCGCCATGCGCTGGTCGGCGATCACCTCGTTGCTCGCCGCCGAGCTGACGCCGTCGCGGAAGTTCCGGCCGAACCCGACCGGAAGTCCGAGCGTTTGGAAGAACTCCGGCGTCACCGACGTCACGTTCAGGCTCCCGATCGGCGCGCCGCCCGGCTTGAGCGCGTACTGCTCGCCGAAGAACGTCGAGACCAGGCTGTGGTCTGCGTAGCCGACCGACGTGACGCCGGGGATCGCGCGCACCTCGCCGCTGAGCCGGTCGACGGCGTTGCGGTAGCTCTCGGCGGCGCCGTACTTCGCCACCGGCAGGTTGTAGTCGACCTCGTAGAGGTTGTCGGTCGAGAAGCCGTGGCCGACGTTCGAGGCGATGAAGAAGCTGTGCAGGAGCAGCCCGGCCGCGACCAGCAGCGGAAAAGCGAGCCCGATCTCGGCGACGCCGAGCGCGAAGCGCAGCCGGGGCGCGGCGAACGCGCCGCTGCGCGTCCCCGCCCGAATCCCCGCGCCGTCGCCGCCGCGGCGCTGGCGGATCATCGTCGGCAACACGCCGGCGAAGAGCGCGACGAACACCATCAGCACGGCGATGAACGCGAACACGTGGCCATCGGGACGGACGTTCGGCAGCCGCGCGATCGCGGGGCTCAGCGAGAGCGCGCCGGCGAAGAGCGTCGTCCCCAGCCAGGCGCCGAACAGCACGCCGAGCACGGCGAACAGCGTCGACTCGTAGATCAAGAGCGACGCGATCTGACCGCTCGAGGCGCCGAGCGCGGAGCGCAGCACGAACTCTTGCCCGCGCGAGGCGGCGCGCGTGAGCAGCAGGTTTCCGACGTTGAGGCAGGCGACCAGCAGCACCGCGATTACCGCCGCGAACAGCGTCCACAGATAGCGCCCTTCGTCGAGCGCGTCGCTGTTGAGCGGGTTCACCATCGCGCGCATGCTCTTCGCCGCGTCGGGGACCGGCTGTCCGGGCGGGAAGAGCGATGCGACGATGCGCTGCGCGTCGCTCGCGGCGGCGACCGGCGTCACGTTCGCCTTCAGCTTGCCGAACGTGTCGGTGATCAGCGGGTTGCCGTTGCCTTGATCGCCGACACTCTGCGCGGCGGAGCGCGAGATGCTCCAGAAATCCGGATGGAACGGCCCTTTGCGAATCGACTCCAGCGCCGGCGGCGCGACGCCGGCGATCACGAAGTCGAGCGGCTGCAAGGCCGAGGAGGGCGTGAAGCGCAGGCGCTGCCCCAGGACGTGCGGATCGGAGCCGAAGCGCCGCCGCCAGAGCTGATCGGAGATGACGACGGAATTCCCGCCGACGTCCGCCGCGGAAAGCAGCCGCCCGAGCTCGGGCTGCGCGCCGAGCAGCGAGAAAAAGTTCGGCGTCGCGATCCCGCGGTGCGCGGCGTACGTGACGCCGCTGCCGACGATCGCGCCCGGATCTTCGGCGACGGCGCCGACGGCATCGAACGAGTGCACGTTCGAAGCGACGGCTTTGTCCATCCCGGCCAGCAGCAGCGTCGCGCCCGGCTTCGCCGGATCGCCGATCGTGATGCGGACCAGGCGGTTCGCGTCGGGGAAGGGGAGCGGCTGGAGCAGCGCGGCATTGAACGCGGTGAAGACCGCGACGTTGCCGCCGATCGCGACCGCGAGCGTGCCGACGATGACCGCCGCGGAGACCGGCGACTTCAGCATCGAGCGAACCGCCGTCTTGAGGTTGCGCGCGAGCGCTTCCGCGTGCAGCGTCAAGCCGATCCAGAGGACGTCGAAAAAGTTCGCCGCCTTGCCGCCCGTCGCGTTGGCGCGAATCTGCTCGTGGTACTCGCCGCGAAACTCGGCGGGGCAAAAGGCGAGGGCGAGGTCGATGAGGCTCACGGCAGCACCCGTTCTTCCGTTCTTACGCTCTCGCGCTCGCCGGCAGCAGCCGGTACGAGCGCGCCAGCCGCACGAGGTCGGCGAGCCGCTCGGCTTCGGCGTGCGCGATCTTCCGCCCCCACGGCGTGAGGCGGTAGTAGCGGCGCCGCGGATCGATCGGATCGGCGCGGTCGACCTCGACGATCCAGCCGTCGGCCAGCATCTCTTTGATGAGCCGGTACAGCGTCCCCGCGCGCAGCTTCACGCTCCCGCCGGTCGCCGCTTCGACTTCCTTGGCGATGTGGTACCCGTGCCGCTCGCCCTGCGCCAGCGCGAGCATGATGTAAAAGCTGCTGGGACTCAGCGGCAAGAGCAGCTGGACGTTCTTCGACGCGGCCGTCGTCATCTCGCTTGTACCACCTCGTTGGTGCCTAGGGCGTAGAGATAGGCCTGTTCGGCTTGGCGCAGCGCGTACAGCGCCGAGAGCTGCGCGTTCTGAGCGGCGGCGTAGTTCGCTTGCGCGTTGAGGTAGAGCTCCAGGACCGACTTGCCGGCGCGGTACTGCGCTTGCCGGCCCTCGAGCAGCCGGCGCGCGAGGTCGACCGACTCGTCGTTCTCGCGCAGCAGTGCCTGTGCCGCGATGAGCTGCGCGAGCGCGGTGCGCACGTCGACCTGCACCGTCTGCTCTTCGGACTTTTCGGCGGCGACGGCCGACTCCAGCTGCGCCTTCGCGGTCGCGGTGTTCGCCGCGGTCAGGCCGCCGTCGTACAGCGGGATCTTCACCGCCGCCAGCCACTGCACCGCGGGCGAGGACTGCTGCGGAAAGAAGCCTTGCTGCTGTTGCTGGAACGCGTGCGAGGCCGAGCCGGTGAGGGTCGGCCGATTGCCGAGGCGCGCCGCGCGCACTTTCTGGCGGCCCGCGTCGGCGGCGCGAATCGTCGAGAGGTAGTCCGGGCGCAGCGTGAGCGCGGTCGCGAGCGCGACGTCGTAGCTGAGCGGCGTGCCGGCGGGGAGCGTCGTCGCGCGGCCGCTCGCGGGCGTCGGCTGCGGGCGGACGTCGGCGTCGGCCGGGAGTCCCAGCGCGTGCGCGAACTGCGCCAGCGCGACGATCTCTTGGCTCTGTGCGGTGACGACCTTCCCTTGCGCCTGAATCGTCGCCGCGTGCGCGGTCGCCAAGTCGATCGGCGCCGCGGTCCCGGCGTCGATCTGTGCCTTGATCAGCCGTTCCTGCGCGAGCCCCTGGTTGACGATCACCTGCGCGAGCGCGGTTTGCGCCTCGGCTCCGAGCGCGCCGAAGTAGGCCTGCGCGACGTTGTTGGTCAGCGTCTGCAGCGCGCGGCGGTACGTCTCGCGCGCGGCGTCTTCCGAGGCTTGCGCGGAGCGGATGTTGGAGAGCACCAGCCCGCCGTCGTAGAGCAGTTGGCTCAGCGTGAACGTCGCCCCGCTGGGCCCGTTTTGCAACGAGGTCGGCGAGACCAGCTGCGCGTTTCCGTTGAACGTCGGGCGCGCGCCGACGCGGGCGGTTTCCGTCGTCGCCGTCGCGAGGTGGAGCGGCGCGCGCGCGGCCTCGACGGTCGGCGACGTGGCCGCCGCGATCGCGATCGCCTGGTTGAGCGTCACGCGAGTCGGCACGCCGGTCACGGGACGCGGCGTGAGCGCGTCGCTCGGCGCGGCGCCATAGGCCGGGAACGGCAGCGCGGCGCCCGCGGGCGCGGGAAATGCGGAAGCGGCCACCGTGAGGGCGGCCCCCAGGGCCCGGAACCGGGGCTGTATCCAATCCCACTGCATCCATAAAGATTATAGTTGGGCTGGACACATCGCGTCAAGTGTAGTAAGATCGCCGTAGCAAAAGACGCCCGCCGGTCATCGACGCGCCCTTTTCTCTTCGAGAAGGCGGCGCGAGCGATCCGATACGTCCGGCAGCTAAGACTTCGTCTTGAGTATTCTGTGTGAGGGTGCCGCAGTGTCAGCCGGACTGTTCCCGTTTGCAATCGCCTTGCTCGTCGCCGCAGCGGCTCTCCTCGCCTGCGCGCTCGGTGCGCCGCTGTTCGCGAGAATTCGCCAGCCGCGCGTCGTCGCGGAGCTCTGCGTCGGTATTCTGGCAGGCTTTGCGCTCGCGCAGGGCGCCGCGGCGTTCGGCCTCCCGGTTCTGACGGCGCAGGTGAAGGGAATTCTGTACTGGATCAGCGAGCCGGCGCTGCTGGCGTACATGTTCTGCCTGGGCTACGCGACGAACCTGACGCACCTGCGCGACGGGCTCGCGCGCTCCTCGTCGATCGCCTTCTCGCGCATCAGCGTCGCGTTCACGCTCACGTTCCTTATCTTGTCGGTGAATTGGGCGTGGGGCATCGACCCCGCGCCCTCGCTGGGCGGAAAGCTCGCGATCTGCGGCGCGATGTCGGTGACGGCGTTCCCGGTGATGGCGCGCATCCTCGACGAGCTGCGCATGTTGTCGAGCCGCGTGGGGTTGACCGCGCTCTCCGCAGCCGGGGTCGACGACGCGCTTGCGTGGACACTGCTCGGCGTGCTGGGCGCGATCGCGACGGGTTCCGCCGCGGGGATCGATCCGGTCCTCGTCGCCTTCGGCGCCGGCCTGCTGACGCCGCGCCTCCCCGCGATCTCGGAGCCGCTCAAGCAGGTGCAGCAGTGGGCGACCAGGCTGATGCCGTTGTTCTTCACGCTGTCCGGGATGAACGCCGTCGTCACGGGCTGGGTGACGGCGCTCCCCGCGATCGCGCTGTGGACCGCGTGGGCGACGGTGACCACGGCCGGCGGGAGCTATGCAGCGGCGCGCGCAAACCGCTTCGGCAAGCAGAGCTCCCTCACGATCGCCGCGCTGATGAACTGCCGCGGCGTGGTCGGATTGATCTTTCTCTCGGTCGGGTTGCGCAACGGCTTGATCACGCAGCACACCTACGCCGTGCTGCTCGGCGTGGCGCTCGCGACGACGTTCCTCACCACGCCGATCGTTATCCTGACGGCGCGTGTGCGCCAGGGCGCCGCCGGCGGCGCCGCCCAGCCTGCGAGCGCACTGCTTGCGGAAGTCTCGTAATCTCATCTCGCTCTCATCACCCACCTACGGAGGCTCGACTCACATGAAAAAGATGTTCTGGACCGCACCGGCCGCGCTGCTGCTGGCGGCGTCGTTGGCTCCCGTCGCAGCGCTCGCGCAGCAGGGACCCGGCCCCGACCAAATGCAGAAGATGCAGGCGCTGGGGCAGCAGATTCAAGCGCTGCACAAGCAGGCTCACGTGAAGATGCTCGCCGCGATCACGCCCGAGCACCGCAAGCTCGTCGCGAAGCTGAAGGCGCAGCACGTCGCCGAGGACAAGGCGACGAAGATCGTCGATGCGGCGCTCACGCCGCGCGAGACAGCCGCCGTGCTGAAGATCGACAACGAGCGCCGCGCGCAGGAGCACAAGCTCGTCGCGTCGGTCGGGCCGGGGCTCATGCTGCAGGAAGGCAAAGCCGATCCCGGCCAACTGCTGCTCGATTCGCAGCACCTCCAGCTGATGACGCCGTAGGCCGTCTCGACAGCGCAGTCTGAAAGCTCCATGTTACCGAGAATGCAGTAGGCAGGTGGCACCATGATGATGATCAAGCGCGCGGGCGACGACGAGCGGTTCAGCGGCCAAAAGCCGCAGCTCACGCGTCCCGTCGACGCACGGCGAATCGCGCGGCTGTTCTTGCCGTACTGGCGCCAGGAGCTGGTGGTCCTGACGTGCATCATCGCCGCTGCCGTTCTCGGTCTCGCGCCGGCCATCTTGAGCAAGCACCTCATCGACGTCTCGCTGGCGCACCGCAGCGCGCCGGGGCTGACCACCGACGTCGCGCTGATGATCGGCGCGGCGCTGCTCGCGGCGCTGTGCGGCGTCGCGCAGGGGTACTTCAACTCCGTCGTCGGCCAGGGGATCATGCGCGACCTGCGGGTCAAGCTGGTCACGCACCTCTTCGCGATGCCGATCTCGTTCTTCACCGGCACGAAGACCGGCAAGATCATGAACCGGGTGACCAGCGACGTCGACAACGTGGAGAGCGTCGTCACCGTCACCCTCTCCTCGGTGCTGACCAACCTCACGATCATCCTGAGCGCGGTCGCGGCGATGCTCGCGATCAGCTGGAAGCTCTCGATCGTCGCGCTCATCGTCCTCCCGCTCATGGTGGCGCCGCTGTTCCCGGTCGGCAAGCGCATGTACACGGTGAAGAAGGCGACGCGCGAGAAGCGCGACGAGATGCAGGGGATCACCCAGGAGGCGCTCTCGATCTCCGGCATCACGCTGGTGAAGTCGTTCGTGCGCGCGGCGTTCGAGAGCACGCGCTACGCCCGGCTCGCCGACGAATTGATGAAGGCGGAGATCTCGCTCGCGATGGTCGGCCGCTGGTTCATGGGGCTCATCAGCGCGATGGTCACGATCGGGCCGGCGATCGTGTGGCTGGCCGGCGGCTACCTCTTCCTGCGCGGCGAGATCTCGATCGGTACGATCGTCGCGTTCGTCGCGCTGCTGGCGCGGCTCTACGGGCCGGCGTCCCAGCTGATCGGCGTGCAGGTGCAGATCGTCAGCGCGCTCGCGGTCTTCGAGCGCATCTTCGAGTACCTCGACTTCGTGCGCGAGCCTTCCGGGACGCGCGAGCTGACGGGTGACGTCGCAGGGAAGATCGGCTTCGAGAACGTGAGCTTCTCGTACGTGCCGGAGCGCCCGGCGCTGCGCGACGTCGACCTGACGATCGAGCCGGGCCAGGTGGCCGCGCTCGTCGGTCCCTCGGGTGCGGGGAAGACGACCTTGACGCACCTCGTCTCGCGCTTCTACGACCCGCAGTCCGGCCGGGTGACGATCGACGGCGCCGACGTCAAGGAGTTCGACGTCGAGTCGCTCCGCTCGCACATCGGCATCGTCACCCAAGAGACGTACCTGTTCCACGACACGATCGAGGCGAATCTGCGCTATGCGAACGAGAACGCGACGCACGAGGAGATCGAGGCCGCGGCGCGCGCGGCGAACCTGCTTTCGTTCATCGAGTCGCTGCCGGACGGGTTCAAGACCGTCGTCGGCGAGCGCGGGCACAAGCTCTCGGGCGGCGAGCGCCAGCGGCTCGCGATCGCGCGCGTCCTGCTGAAGAACCCGCAGATCCTCATCCTGGACGAAGCGACCAGCTCGCTCGACTCCGAGAACGAGGCGCTCATCCAAGCCGCGTTCGAGAAGGTGATGCGCGGGCGCACCAGCCTGGTGATCGCGCACCGTCTTTCGACGATCATCTCGGCCGACGTCATCTTCGTCGTCGACGGCGGCCGCATCGTCGAGTCCGGCAAGCACGCCGACCTGCTCGCCCGCGACGGCCCGTACGCGCAGCTCTACCGGACGCAGTTCAAGAGCGGCTCGGCGCCGGTGCGTGCGCCGGAGCCGGAGCGCGAGGCGGAGACCGTCGCGCCGAACGGCCGGCCAATGATGAAAATGAAGATGCGCCCGGCGGGCTGAGGTTCTTCTGCTGAAAGCGCCGGCGCACGACGAGCTGCACGTGTGGCGGGGGACGGTCGATATGGAGATCGTCCCCGGCGACTTGGCACTGCTCGACGCTGACGAACGCGAGCGGCTCGAGCGCATGCGCGTGCCGGGCGAGCGCGCGCGGTTCTCCAGCGCGCACGCCGGGATGCGGCGCGTCTTCGCCGCCTATCTCGGCGCCGAGGCGAGCGCGATTCGTTTCGGGCGCGCGCGCTGTCCGCGGTGCGGCAGCCCGGATCACGGACCGCCGCGCATCGTCGCGCCCGAGACGGAGCTGGCGTTCAGCCTCTCGCACTCGGGCCGGCGGTGGATGCTCGCCGTCGCGCCCGGCGGGCCGGTCGGAATCGACGTCGAGCAGGACGCGGGGCGAGATCTCGACGCCGTGCAGCACGTACTGAGCGACGCGGAACGTGTGAACTTCGATGCGCTTGCCGGTGAGCGCGAGCGCCTTCTGTTCTTGCTGCGCGCGTGGACGCGCAAGGAAGCGGTGTGCAAGGCGCTCGGAATCGGGCTCGGCGCCGACGTGACGGCGCTCGAGGTGCATCCGCGTGAAGCCGGGCCGGTCGAGGTGACGTTCGGCGCCGGCCCCTGGGATGCGCGCGCGTGGACGGTGGCCGAGCTTTGCGGCGATGAGGATGAGGTCGCCGCGTTCGCTCGGCCGCGCGGCCGAACACGTTCCTTCGTGGTGCGCGAGGTCGCTGCGCTGTTGCCGAGCAAATGAGCGGCATGAGCTTCGTCTCGATCGTGCTCTCCGCCGTCCTCGCGCTGGCGGGATCGCCCGCGGCGCAACGCTCCGGCGACGCCGAGTTCGCGCGCGGTCACTGGGACGCCGCGCTTACCGCATACGCGGCGCAGCTTGCGAGAGCGCCGCACGATCCCGACGCGCTGCGCGGGCTCGGAACGATCTATCTCTACCGCAACGACCTGCGCCGCGCGCGCACGTACTTGACCGAAGCCGCGCGCCTCAACCCCGACGACATGATGACGCAGTCGCGGCTGCGCGCGCTCACCGAGCGCGAGCCCAGCGCGCAGAACTTCCGCATCACCATGCCGAGCGATCCCGTTCGGATCCCGTTCGTCGCGACGGATCCGCTGCCGCTCGTGCGCGCGAAGATCGACGGCAAGGACGCGCTGCTCGTGCTCGACACCGGCGGCGGCGCGGTCGACCTCACCGTCGCCGGCGCGAAGCGGCTCGGCGTCGCCTCGCACGTCGCCGGGATCGGCATCTTCGCCGGCGGCAAGAAGGCAGAGATGCGCTCGGGCCGCATCGACCGCATCGACGTCGCCGGGCTGACGGTGCGCGGAATCCCGTGCATGGTGACGCCGGAGCCGCTGAAGCTCGCAGGCCGCGACGTCGACGGCTCGATCGGCACGATCTTCCTGCGGCACTTCCTCTCGACGATCGACTACCCGCACGGCGCGCTGATCTTGCGCCGGGCCTCGGATTCCGCGGCGTTCGAGCGCACCGCCGCGGCGAACGGTTCGGCGGTCGTGCCGATGTGGCTGGTGAGCGACCACTTCATCTTCGCCCCCGCGCGCGTCAACGACGCCGCCGACGCGCTGTTCAGCATCGACACCGGCGGCGAGGGGATCGGCGTGCAGCTCAGCACCGAAGAGATCGCCGCCGCGAAGGTCTCTCTCGAAGGCGCGCGCACCGGGAGCTTCGCCGGCGGCGGCGGAGCGGTGCGCACGCAGTCGTTCACCGTCCCGTCCGTCTCGATCGGCAGCTTCACGGAACGCAACGTCCCCGGCCTCTACTTCCCCGACGCCAATCAGTTTCAGATATTCCCGTTCCAAGTCGGCGGCCTGCTCTCGCACGAATTCTTCCGCCACACAGAGCTCTCGTTCGACTTCGAAGCGATGAAGCTCGTCGTCACCACGCCGACAACCGGACCGTGACGATCTGGCCGTTGTGACCTCGCCTCTTCTGCGTGACTATTGTGCGGCGACTTTGGGGTTACGCCGAGGCCTCGCGGGCACCGGACGCACAGGCGGTGACGTGCGCGTGATTCCTTCGGGGCTCGCAAGTTGTCGTTCAAGTGCCGTGAACGCGTCGATTAGTTCACGCGCCTCGAAAACCCGGTTGCGTTGACCAGCCTTTGCCGGCGTCAGCACCTCCGCGTCGACGAGCTCATCGACAGCTCGATTGACGGCACGAAACGTGCGGCCCAGCACGGTCGCCGCACCCCTCACAGTCAATAACGGCATTGCAGGCAGGTGCTGCAGCAGGACGACCGCTGACGAGTCCGAGCGCACTCCTCCGAGTCGCGCGCGCCATTCGATTTGAAGCTCCTGGACCCGCCGCTCGAAGGATTCGGCATCGGCGACGGCACGCGTGCATGCGGCCGCGAAAAACCCAACCCAAGCGTTTATCGCTTCGGTCGCCTGCGGCGATGAGGGTGACCCGACGTATCTCGTCGAGTCGAGCCCCCGGACGTAGTCACGCGCACGGGTCGCGAGTGCCAGCGAGACGGGGGCAGCAACGCGCGTCGTTAAACCTCGGCGCCCCAGAACCATATAGATCAGCGCTCGCCCGGTGCGACCGTTTCCGTCGGCGAACGGGTGAATTGTCTCAAACTGCGCATGCGCAATCGCCGCCTGTGCGATCGCCGGCAGGTTATCGCCGTTGCAAAACTCTGCCAGATCGTCAAGCAAGTGCGGTACCGCCTGCGGCGGCGGCGGCACGAATGCGGCCTGCAAGGGGTTGAAGTCGCTGCCCCCGATCCAGTTTTGCTCGGTGCGGATAACACCGGCATGCTTAGCCTTGTCAGTGTGCACTAAAAGCCGCCGATGAACTTCCAGAACGCGCTTGACGGTAACCGGTCCGGCGACATCGTGCACCGCATACGCCATTGCATCGACATTCGCGAGCACTTCGTTCGCTGTCTCATCGCTTATTGCCGCGCCTTCAGCGCGCGCTGCGTCGGCGCGAAGAAGCCGCTGCGGCGATACACGAAGGCCTTCGATGTGTGACGAGGCGACCGCTTCGGCGCGTAGCAATAGTCTAGCGAGCGCTTCGGTATTCGTGAGCGCCGAGGCCCCGGCGTTCAGGCGTGCAATCGCGCTCGTAGCGTCCGCTACGTCCGCCGCGACGTCGCCGTCAAGCTTGAACGGGCGCCCGGCCAAAGGGTCGGGAATGTATGCATGATACCGCCCGCCCGCTCGATCCCTTCGTGGAATCCCGAGCCCAGCGATGTCGGACACCCAGTACTGGGGTTCTAGCCTTCCCAAAGTATCATCTCTGGCGGCCTTATTATACTTTATCTTGTAAAGTATAACAAGAGTCTGTCCGTCCTCGTCGGCCGATCTGGGTTCTCGGGCGCAGAACGAAGAGGCGAGGCTCGCAGAAGCCTCGCCTCTTCTTCTTTATGCGCGGGGTCCTTAGGCCTTGGCTGCGGCGACGGCCCAGTGCATGCCGTCGCGGGTCGGGACGAGGCCGTCTTCGAACAGCGGCTGCTCGAGCGGGCGCTTCGAGCCGAGCAGCGAGTTGATCTGCATGGCGGTGATCTCGGAGGTGAGCTTGCGGTAGAACTCGCCGCGCTCGCCGCCGGCAGCCGGCGCGACCGGTTCGGCCGCAGCCTCGGGGAACAGCGTGTCGCCGAGCTCCGCGCGCTGCTCGAAGAACGCCGCCGCGTCGAAGAGCTCTTCGTTGTTGTTGCCCACCCCGCCGACCAGGTTGATGAACGCCTCGTCTTCCGGCGTCTTGGCGCCGAGAACTTTCTTCGCTTCCCAGAAGTACGACGTCTCTTCCTGCTCCACGTTGTAGAACGCCAGCAGGAAGTCGTAGAAGTTCGCGTACTCGCGGCGGTAGCGCTTCTCGAACTCGTCGAAGATCGCTACCTCGTTCGCCTTCCCGCCGCGCAGGTAGGTGTTGACGGACCGCGCGACCTGCAGACCCGAGTAGGTCGCCAGGTGCACGCCCGACGAGAAGACCGGGTCGACGAAGCACGCCGAGTCGCCGATCAGCGCCAGGCCGGGGATCCAGAACTTCGTGTTGGCGTACGAGTAGTCTTTGCGCGCGCGGACCTCGCCGTAGATTCCCTCCGTCACGCGGGTGGCGTCCTTGAGCAGGTCCTTGATCGGCTTGCATTTCTCGATGTAGCGCGCCAGCGAGGCCGGCAGGTCGTTCGTCAGCTCCCCGGCTTTGGACTTGTCGATGACGACGCCGACGCTGGTGAGCTCCTTGCGCAGCGGGATGTACCAGAACCAGCCCTCGTCGAAAGCGGCGCAGAAGATGTTGCCGCTGAGCGGTGGCGGGAGCCGGCCGCCGTTCTCGAAGTAGCCGAACACGGCGATGTTCTGGAAGTACTTCGAGAAGATGCGCTCGCCGACTTTGCGCGCGAGCGGGCTCTCGTGCCCGGCGCCGTCGACGACGTACTTGGCGCGGATCGTCTCGGCGTCGCCCTGCTCGTCGAGGAACGTCAGCCCGGCGACGCGCCCGTCCTCTTCGAGCGTTCCGGTGACCTTGCAGCCGACGCGAACGCTGACGCCTTTCTTACGCGCGTTCTCGAGCAGGATGCGGTCGAACACGACGCGCTCGACCTGGTAGGCCGTCGACGTCGGCCCGGCCATCTTCTGCGAGCTGGCGAAGTCGAACACCCACGGGTTGGGGTTCTTGCCCCAGCGGAACGTCCCGCCGTGCTTGAGGATGAAGTTCGCCTTTTTGATCTCTTCGGAAACGCCGAGCAGCGGGCAAATTCCGTGGATCGTCGCAGGAAGCAGCGATTCGCCGATCTTGTACTTGGGCGTCGTCTCACGCTCGAGCAGCGTGACCTTGTGTCCTTGCATGGCGATGAGCGTCGCGGCGGTGCAGCCGGCCGGGCCGGCCCCGACCACGACGCAATCGACCGAATCTCTGTGTCCGTTCGTAGACTGCGGTGTCACGATTATCTCCAATTTCTCAGTGTGATGGCGTTAGAGTGAGCTGACTCTGCGTTCGGGGATCGACGGGAGGCTGCAGAGTACGTCCGAGAGCTCCCGCCCGAGAACGGGTGCGTGTTCGGTGGTGATCGAGACGTGGTTACCGGGAACGGTGGTGCGATGGAGCTGCCGGCTCACCGCGACCAAGCCCCATCCCAGCGTGCCGGCTTCGCTGTGGAGCATCCGCTCCGCGACGGGGAAGCTGTGTTCCGCCGCAAAGAGGTGGATCGGCATCGCGATCCCCGGCGGCGCATAGGTTTCTTCGGCGTGGAGGTGTGCCGCGACGCGAGCGCAGAGCGCGCGGATCTCCGCGTCCGCCCACGCGGCGAGATGGGCGGGAAGCGCGTCGCGCTCGCGGCAGTGCGCGAGCAGCTCTTCGAAGCTGCCCGCTGCGTCGGCTTCGTCGCCGAGCACGACGCCGTTGCGGTGCAGCAGCGCGCGCAGCGCCGCGCGCGCGTTCCCGAGCTGCAGCTTGTCGCGCGAGCGCCGTGCCGTCGGGCACATGCTGTCGATCAGCCCCAAGAACTCGACCGGCAGCCCGCGCGCGAGCAGCTGCGCGGCGATCTCGTACGCAACGACGCCGCCGAACGACCAGCCCGCGATGCGGTACGGCCCGGCCGGCTGCACGGCGAGGATCATCTCCAGCTTGCGCGCGGCGATCTCTTCGACGCTGTGCAGCTGCGGTTCGTCGAGCGGCACGGCGGGCACGCCGTAGACCGGCACGTCCGCGGCGATGTGCCGGCTCAGTCGGGTGAAGTACAGGTCGTCGCCGAACAGCTCGTGGATCAGGAACAGCGGCGGTTCCGTGCCGCCCGAGCGAACCGGGATCGCCGCGTGCGCAGCGTCGCCGTGCGGCTGCGCGGCGAAGTACGCCGCCAGCGCGCGCACCGTCGGGTGCTGGAAGATCACCGCGACGCTCGGCAGGCGCAAGCCGTACCGCTTCAGCGCGTTGGCCAGGCGCATCGTGATCAGCGAGTGCCCGCCGAGCTCGAAGAAGTTGTCGTCGCGCCCGACCCGCTCGACGTTCAGCAGCTCGCTCCAGATCGCGGCGAGCGCGGTCTCGAGCTCGCCGGCCGGTGCTTCATACGCGCGCGGCGTCTCGCCGGGAACCGGCAGCGCTTTGCGGTCGAGCTTTCCGCTCGAGGTGCGCGGGAACTCTTCGAGGTGCACGTACAGCGCCGGCACCATGTACTCGGGAAGCCCGGCGAGCAGATGGGCGCGCAACGTTTGCGCGTCGAGCGCTTCGGGCGCGGTGTAGTACGCGACCAGATGCTTCTCGCTCGCGCGGTCGTTGGGCGCGGTGACCGCGACCTCGCGCAGGCCGGGGAACGTCGCCAGCCGCGCTTCGATCTCGCCGAGCTCGATGCGGAAGCCGTGAATCTTCACCTGGAAGTCGTTGCGGCCCAAGTACTCGATCGCGCCGTCGGGAAGGAAGCGCGCGAGATCGCCGGTCTTGTACAGCCGCTCGCCGGCGACGAACGGGTTCGCGACGAAACGCTCCGCGGTCAGCTCGGGACGGTTCAGATAGCCGCGCCCGACCTGCACGCCGCCGATGTACAGCTCGCCCGCGACGCCGACCGGAACCGGTTCCAGGTGCGCGTCGAGGACGTACATCCGCGTGTTCGCGATCGGCTTGCCGATCGGGACGTTCACCGGCACGTTCTCGCGCGGGCACCGCCACGCCGTCACCTCCACCGCCGCTTCGGTCGGGCCGTACAGGTTCGAGAGCTGCACGAAGGGCAGCCGCTCGTAGAAGCGTTCGGCCTGCGCCTTGGTCAGCGCTTCGCCGCTGCAGAATACGTTCTTCAGCGACGTGCAACGTGCCGCCACATCGGGCTCGTCGAGGAAATATCCGAGCATCGAGGGCACGAAGTGCACGTTCGTGATCCGGCGCTCCTGAACGGTGCGCACGAGATAGTCGGGGTCTTTGTGGCCGTCTTCGCGCGCCATCACCAAACGCGCGCCGAACAGCAGCGGCCAGAACAGCTCGCCGACCGAGACGTCGAAGCTGAACGGCGTCTTCTGCAGCACCGCGTCGCCCGGCTGCAGCGCGTACGCGTCCTGCGCCCACAGCAGCCGGTTCACCACCGCGCGGTGCTCGTTCATCGCGCCTTTCGGCCGCCCGGTCGAGCCGGACGTGTAGATGACGTAGGCCAGGTGTGCCGGGAGCAGCCCGTCGCGCGCGAGATCCGCGTCCGATTCGCCGGCCCACTTCGCCGCATCGGCGACGACGTCGACCACGGGCCCGCCGTCGCGCGCGAGCAGCGCGTGCACGTTCGCGCCGACCGCGCCGTGCGTGAGCACCAGCACCGGCGCGCTGTCGCCGAGCACGTACGCCATCCGCTCGGCGGGATACTCGGGATCGAGCGGGACGTACCCGCCGCCGGCCTTGAAGACCGCCAGCAGCGCGACGAGCATCTCGGCGCTGCGCTGCATGCACACTCCGACCAGCTTGTCCGGGCCGACGCCGCGCGCGCGCAGACGACGCGCGAGCCGGTTCGCCCGCGCGTTCAGCTCGGCGTAGCTCAGCCGCGCGTGCTCGTCCTCGACCGCGACGGCGTCGGACGACCTGCGTACCTGCGTTTCGAACAGCTCGTGCACGCACGCGTCGGGGTACGCGCGCTCGGTCGCGTTCCATTCGAACAGCACTTGGCGGCGCTCTCGCTCGGAGAGCAGCGAGACGAGATCGAGCTTCATCCCTCGTCCTCCACCATCGCGGCGACGATGCGCCGCAGGTAGCCGCAGTAGCGCTCGATCGTCGCCGCGTCGAAGAGCGCAGTCGCGTAGATCACCCGGCCCGCGATCCGCTCGCCGTGCTCGGCCAGCTCCAAGGTGAGATCGACTTGCGCGCTGACGGCCGACGCCGGCGCGGAGGCAGGCGACTGCGTCGCGAGCCCGTCGAGGGCGCGCGCTCCGCGCTCGGCGTTGTTCCACACGAACGTCGTCTGGAAGATCGCGTTGTGCGCGAGGCTGCGCGGCGGGTTCACCGCCTCGACGACCTGCTCGAACGGGACGTCCTGGTGGTCTTGGCCCGCGATCACGCGGTCCTTGACGCGGTTCAGCATTTCGCCGACCGTCGCGTCGCCGCCGAAGTCCAAGCGCAGCGCGAGCGTGTTGACGAAGAAGCCGATCAGCGGTTCGAGCTCCGGCCGCGGGCGGTTCGCGACCTGCGTGCCGATCACGGCGTCGTCCTGACCGGAGAGCCGCGCGAGCAGCGCGCCCCACGCGGTGAGCAGCGTGATGAACAGCGTCGTCCCGTGCCGGCGGCTCAGCGCCTTCACGCGCGCGGTCGTCTCGGCGTCGAGCTCGAAGGCGAGCTGCGCACCGCGATGATCGCTCACCGCCGGACGCGGCCGGTCCGCCGGCAATTCGAGCAACACCGGCGCTCCGGCGAGCGTGCGCTGCCAGTATGCGACCTGGTCTTGCAGCGTTTGACCGGAGAGCCACTGCCGCTGCCAGACCGCGTAGTCCGCGTACTGAATCGCGAGCGGCGCGAGCGGACTCGGCCGGCCGGCGCGATACGCGGCGTACAGCGCGTTGAGCTCGCGCATGAAGACGCCGGTCGACCAGCCGTCGGAGACGAGGTGGTGCATCGTCACCGCCAGCAGGTGCTCGTCGTCCGCGGTCGTGACGAGACGGCCGCGAACGAGCGGACCGGCCTGCAGGTCGAACGGTGATCGCCGTTCGGCCATCGAGATCCGCTGCAGCTCGGCGGCGGCGTCCGGCATCTCGCGCAGGTCGTGCTCGACGAGCCGGAAGCCGGCGTCCGGCGCACCGATGCGCTGCACCGGCTCACCGTCCACTTCGGCAAAGGTGGTGTGCAGCGGCTCGTGGCGCGCGACGATCTCGTTCAGCGCGCGCCGCAGCGCGTTCGCGTCGAGCTCGCCCTTCAGCGGCAGGCCGAACGGGATGTGGTACGTGCGACCGGGATCGAGCTGCACCGAGAACCACAGCCGCTCTTGCGAGAACGAGAGCGGGATGCGTTCGCTGCGATCGACCGGGAGGATCGGCGGCAGCGCGCTGCGCGCCGAGGTTTCGAGCGCGCGGGCGAACTCCGCCAGCGTCGGGTGCGCGAACACGTCGCTGAGCTTCGCCTCGAGGGCGAACGCTTGGCGCACGCGCGAGAGCACGCGCATCGCGAGCAGCGAGTGCCCGCCGAGCTCGAAGAAGTTGTCGTTGCGCCCGACGCGCTCTACGTTCAGCAGCTCGCTCCAGATCGCGGCGAGCGCGGCCTCGAGCTCGCCGGCCGGCGCTTCGTACGCGCGCAACGCGTAGCCCGAACCGTCGGGCGCGAGGAGCGCCTTGCGGTCGAGCTTCCCGCTCGGCGTGAGCGGGAACGACTCCAGACGCACGTACGCCGCGGGAAGCATGTAGTCGGGCAGCGTCGCCGTCAGATGCGCGCGCAGCGCTTGCGCGTCGAGCTCTTCCGCCGCCGTGTAGTACGCGACCAGCCGTCTGTGGCCGGAGCCGTCTTCGGGTGCGGTGACGACCGCTTCGCGAACGCCGGGGTACGCCGCCAGGCGTGCTTCGATCTCGCCGAGCTCGATCCGGAAGCCTCGGATCTTCACCTGGAAGTCGTTGCGGCCGAGATATTCGATGCTGCCGTCGGGAAGGAAGCGCGCGAGGTCGCCGGTCTTGTACAGCCGGTCGCCTGCGACGAACGGGTTCGCGATGAAGCGTTCCGCGGTCAGCTCGGGACGGTTCCAATAGCCGCGGCCGACCTGCACGCCGCCGACGTACAGCTCGCCCGCCACGCCGATCGGAACCGGCTCCAAGCGCGCGTCCAAGACGTACGTTCTCGTGTTGGCGATCGGCTTGCCGATCGGAACGTTGGCCGGCACGTTCTCGCGCGGGCAGCGCCAGGCGGTGACGTCGACCGCCGCTTCGGTCGGACCGTACAGGTTCGAGAGCTGCACGAACGGCAGGCGCTCGTGGCAGCGTTCGACCAGCGCTTTGGTGAGCGCCTCGCCGCTGCACACGACGTTCTTCAGCGAGGCGCAGCGCGCCGCGAGGTCGGGCTCGTCCAGGAAATACCCGAGCATCGAGGGCACGAAGTGCATCGTCGTGATGCGCCGCTCGCCGGCGACGTGCGCGAGGTACTCGGGATCCTTGTGGCCGCCGGGCCGCGCCATCACCAGACGCGCTCCGCTCAGCAGCGGCCAGAACAGCTCCCACACCGAGACGTCGAAGCTGAACGGCGTCTTCTGCAGCACGGCGTCGTCCGCGCCGAGCGCGTACGCCTCTTGCATCCAGAGCAATCGGTTGACGACCGCGCGGTGTTCGTTCATCGCGCCTTTCGGCCGGCCGGTCGAGCCCGACGTGTAGATGACGTAGGCCAGATGCGAAGGCAACAGGCCGTCGCGCGCGAGATCGTCGTCCGGCTGGCCGGCCCACTCCGCGGCGCCGGCGGCGACGTCGAGCGACGGCGCGCCGCTGTGCGCGAGCGTCTCGCGCGCCTCCGCGCCGACGGCGGCGTGCGTGAGCACCAGCGCGGGCGCGCTGTCCTCGACGACGTACGCCAGCCGCTCCGCCGGGTACTCCGGATCGAGCGGGACGTACGCGCCGCCGGCTTTGAAGATCGCAAGCAACGCGACGACGAGCTCGACGCCGCGCTCCATGCACACCGCGACCCGCACGTCGGGGCCGACGCCGTGCGCGCGCAGCCGGCGCGCCAAACGGTTCGCCCGCGCGTTGAGCTCGGCGTAGCTGAGCGCCGTGCGCTCGTCCTCGACCGCGACCGCGTCGGGCGACGTGCGAACCTGCGCCTCGAAGAGCTCGTGCACGCACAGATCGGCCGGGTACGGACGTTCCGTCGCGTTCCAATCGACCAGCATTCGCGCGCGCTCGCGTTCCGCGAGCACGCCGACGGAGGTGAGCGCGCGAGCCGGCTCGCACTCGAGCGCGTCGACGAGCTGCGCGAGCACCGTTTGCATCGACTCGCACAGCGCGTTGGGGTCGACCGACGCGTCGGTCTGCGCCGAGAGGCTCAGCTCGTCGCCGTGGTCGTTGACCGAGATCGTGACCGGATAGTTGGTGCGCTCCTCACCGCCGCGCGCCGCGATCCCTTTCCAGGCGCCCTCGTCCTCCTGCTTCTTGCGCGGCTTGCCGTGGCGGTAATTGAGCAGCGAGCTGAACAGCGGCGTGGACGCCGGAACGCTGCTGCAGCGCTGGGCGAGCGCCAGCGGCGCGTGCTCGTGGCGCAGCAGCTCCGCGAGCAACAGGTGCGTCTCCTCGACGCTCGCGGCGACGCCGCGCTCGCTGATGCGCAGGCGCACCGGAAGCGTGTTCATGAACATCCCGAGCGCGCGGTCCGCGCCTTCGCCGCCGTGCATGCGCCCGAGCAGCACGCTGCCGAAGACGACGTCGTCGCGCCCCGACACCGCGGCGAGGACGCGTCCCCACGCGACGTGGCAGATGCTCGCCGTGCTGACGCCGATCGAGCGCGCGGCGTTCCGCAGCCGCTCGGCCAGCGCCGCGTCGATGAGCTGGTACGTCCGGCGCGTGCTCGTTCCGTCGCCTTGCACGTTCACCAGCCCGAACGGTGCGGTCGGCTCGTCAACGCCGGCCAGCATGTCGCGGAAGAACTGCTCGTGCTCATCGCGGCTCACGCCCAGGCGTGCTTGTGCGACGAAGTTGCGGAACGGCACCGAGGGCGGCAGCTCGGCGGCGCGCCCGAGCAGATGCGCTTCGATCTCGCGCTGCATCAGCTCCATCGCGGTGTGATCGCCGAGCAGGTGGTGCTTGAGCAGCACCATAGCCCACGCGTCGCCCTCACCGTCGCGCGCGACGTACGCGCGCATCATCGGCGCTCGGCGCACGTCGAGCCGGAAATGGCGCGGGTTGAACCGTGCCGCAAGCTGCTCCGCCACGTCGCCCGCGGCCGGATCGAGCTCGACTTCTTCCACGGCCAGCGGCGCGTCGCGGTACACGACCTGCACCGGCTCCGGGAGGTGTTCCCACGCAACCGCCGTGCGCAGCACGTCGTGGCGCGCGATTACCGACTCCAGCGCGGCAAGGTATGCGTCGAGCCGTTCGCGGCTCTCGAAGCGGTAGGTGCTGCGTCCGAGATACGGATCGCCCTCACCACCCAAGATGTGGTGGAACAGAATGCCTTCCTGCAGCGGCGCGAGCGGGTAGACGTCTTGCACGTTGGCGGCGCCGCCGGGAACCGACACGACGACGCCGGCGATCTCGGACGCGCTCAGCTGCACGAGCGGCAGCATCTCCGGCGTGATCGCGGTGCAGCCGTCGGGGATCGCATTCGGCGGGATCGCGACGTCCACGCTCTCGTCGCGCACCGCGCTCGCCAGCTCGCGCAGGCTGTTCGAAGCAAAGAACGCCGCCGCATCGACGTGCAGGCCGACTTGGCGCAAGCGCTCCAGCGCCGCGACGACGAGCAGCGAGTGCCCGCCCAGCTCGAAGAAGTTGTCGTTGCGGCCGACGCGCTCGACGTTCAGCAGCTCGCGCCACACCGCCGCGAGCGTCAGCTCGACATCGCCCGCCGGCGCTTCGTACGCGCGCGAGGCGTACGCGCCGTCGTCGGGTGCCGGGAGCACGCGGCGGTCGAGCTTTCCGTGCGCGGTCAGCGGCAGCGCGTCAAGCTGCACGTACGCGGCCGGAACCATGTAGTCGGGCAGGGTCGCGGCGAGGTAGTCGCGCAGCTCCTCCGCGCTCAACGGCGCCGGCGCGGCGTAGTAGGCCACCAGCCGCTTCTCGCCGTGCCGATCGTCGAGCGGCACGACTGCCGCTTCACGCACCGCCGGATGCGCGCCGAGCCGGGCCTCGATCTCGCCGAGCTCGATGCGGAATCCGCGGATCTTCACCTGGAAGTCGTTGCGGCCCAAGAACTCGATGTTGCCGTCCGGCAGGTATCGGGCGAGGTCGCCGGACTTGTACAGCCGGTCGCCGTTCACGAACGGGTTCGCGATGAAGCGCTCCGCCGTGAGGTCGTCGCGGTTCAGATAACCCTGCGCGACCTGCGCGCCGCCGATGTACAGCTCGCCGCCGACGCCGATCGGGGCCGGCTCCATGCGCGCGTCCAAGATGTAGATGCGCGTATTCGCGAACGGCCGGCCGATGCAGTTCGCCACGCCGTTCAGCGCGATGCCGTCGACGCGGTAGCGCGTGCTGACGATCACCGCTTCGGTCGGCCCGTAGAGCTCGAACACCCGCGCTTTCGGGAAGCGCTCGCGCAGCTTGATCAACAGCCGCTCCGGGACCGCCTCGCCGCCGACCAGGACGGTGTGGAGCGAGCGGTACTCGCTCGCGCCGAGCGCGTCGAGCCAAGCTTCCATCAGCGTCGGCACGGCGTGGAACACGGTCGCGTGCTGCGTGCGCGCGCGCAGCTGCTCCGGGTCTTTCACCTGCGCGTTCGTCAGCAACAGGCTGCAGCCGCCGTTGATGAGCGGCATGAGCAGCTCGAAGAGCGCGATGTCGAACGCCGGCGAGGCGAGGTTCGTGACGACGTCGCCGTCGCCGAAGCCGAGATCGCGCTGCACGCCGAGCAGCCGCGAGCAGAGCTGTCCGTGGCTGACCATCACGCCCTTCGGCGCACCGGTCGAACCGGAGGTGTAGATGACGTAAGCGACATCCGAGGAGCCGGCGGCGCCGCGCAGGTTCGCGGTGGGCTCCGCCGCCCAGCCGGCGGCGTCGGCGACGACGTCGACGACGCGCGCCGGCGAGCGGTGCAGCAGCTCGGCGCGCTCGGCGGCGGCGCGCGCGTGCGTCAGCACGACGTGCGGCGCCGCGTCGGCCAGCATGTAGGAGAGGCGCTCGTGCGGATACGCCGGATCGAGCGGCACGTACGTGCCGCCTGCCTTGAGCACCGCCAGCACCCCGGTGACGAGCTCCGGACTGCGCTCCATCAGCACGCCGACGCGTGTCTGCGCTTGCACGCCGACCTTTTGCAGGTACCGCGCCAAGCGATTTGCGCGCGCGTTGAGCTCGGCGTAGCTCACGCGCACGCCGTCGAACTCGACCGCCGGCGCTTCCGGCGCGCGCGCGGCCTGCTCTTCGAACAGCTGGTGCACGCGGCGGTCGGTGGGGTACGGACGTTCGGTCGCGTTCCACTCCACCAGCAGCTGCGCGCGCTCGCGCTCGGGGACGACTTCGATGCTCACCAGCGCTCGCGCCGGCTCGTTTTGCAGCGCGTCGGCGACGCCGGCCAGCGCCGCCTGCATGTATCCGCACAAGCGATCCGGGTCGACCGAGGCGTCCGACTTCACCGAGAGGCTCAGCTCGTCGCCGTGGTCGTTGACCGACATCCCGATCGGGTAGTTCGTCCGCTCCTCGCCGCCGCTCGCCGCGAAGCCCTTCCAGGCTTCGTCGTCGCCGCTCTTGCGCGGCTTGCCGTGGCGGTAGTTCAGCAGCGCGCTGAACAGCGGCGTCGACGCCGGAACGGCGCTGCACGCCTGCGCCAGTGTCAGCGGAGCGTGCTCGTGGCGCAGCAGCTGCGCAAGCAGCAACTGCGTCTCCTCGACGCTTTCGCGCACGCCGCGCGCGCCGATCTTGAGCCGCACCGGGAGCGTGTTCATGAACATGCCGAGCGCACGGCCCGAGCCTTCGCCCTGCATGCGCCCGAACAGCAGCGTGCCGAACACGACGTCGTCGCGGCCGGAGACCCGTGCCAGCACGCGCGCCCACGCGACGTGGCAGATGCTGGCGGTGCTGACACCGGTCGAGCGCGCGACCGTGCGCAAGCGCTCCCCGAGCGCCGCATCGACGACTTGGTACGTCTGCCGCGTCGTCGAGCCGTCGCGGCGCACGTCGACTAGGCCGAAAGGCGCGGTCGGCTCGTCGACGTCGGCGAGCATCTCGCGGAAGAACTGCTCGTGCTCTTCGCGGCTGACGCCGAGCTTCGCTTGGGCGATGAAGTTCCGGAACGGCACCGGGACCGGCAGCTCGTGCGCTCGCCCGAGCAGATGCGCTTCGACTTCGTGCTCCATCACCTCCATCGCGGTGTGGTCGCCGAGCAGGTGGTGCTTGAGCAGCACCATCGCCCACCCGTCACCGTCGCTACCGGCGTCGCGCGCGACGTATGCGCGCATGATCGGCGCCTGCCGCACGTCGAGCCGGAAGCGGCGCGGGTTGAAGCGCTCCGCCAGCTGCCCCGCGACGTCGCCCGCGGCCGGGTCGACGCTGACTTCTTCCACCGCCAGCGGCGCACGGCGCAGCACGACCTGTACCGGCTCGGGCAAGCCCTCCCACAGAACCGCGGTGCGCAGCACGTCGTGCCGCGCGATCACGGAGTCCAGCGCGGCGAGATATGCGTCGACCCGCTCCCGGCTCTCGAAGCGGTACGTGCTTCGTCCGAGATACGGATCGCCCTCGCCGCCGAGGATGTGGTGGAACAGAATCCCTTCCTGCAGCGGCGCGAGCGGGTAGATATCTTGCACGTTTGCAGCGCCGCCCGGCACCGCCGCGACGACGGCGGCGATCTCGGACGCGCTGAGCTGCACGAGCGGCAGCATCTCCGGCGTGATCCGTGTGCAGCCGTCCGCGATCGCGTTCGGCGGGATGGCGACGTCCACACTTTCGTCGCGCACGGCGCTTGCCAGCTCGCGCAGCGTGTTTGAAGCAAAGAACGCCGCCGCATCGACGTGCAGCCCGACTTGGCGCAGGCGCTCGAGCGCCGCGACGACCAGCAGCGAGTGACCGCCCAGCTCGAAGAAGTTGTCGTTCCGGCCGACGCGCTCGACGCCCAGCAGCTCGCGCCATACCGCGGCGAGCGTGATCTCCGTTTCACCGGCGGGCGCTTCGTACGCGCGGGATGCGTAGGCGGCGTCATCGGGCGCCGGCAGCGCGCGGCGGTCGAGCTTGCCGTGCGCGGTCAGCGGCAGCGCGTCGAGCTGCACGTACGCGGCCGGAATCATGTACTCAGGCAACGCCGCGGCAACGTGACCGCGCAACTCGTCCGCTGCCAGCGGCTCGCGCGCGACATAGTACGCCACCAGCCGCCTCTCGCCGTCGCGGCCTTCGAGCGGCACGACTGCCGCTTCACGCACCGCCGGATGCGCGGCGAGCCGGGCCTCGATCTCGCCGAGCTCGATCCGGAAGCCGCGAATCTTCACCTGGAAGTCGTTGCGGCCGAGGAACTCGATGTTGCCGTCCGGCAAGTACCGCGCGAGGTCGCCCGTCTTGTAGAGACGATCACCTTCCACGAACGGGCTCGCGATGAAGCGCTCCGCCGTCAGGTCGGCGCGATTGAGGTAACATTGCGCGATCTGAGCGCCGCCGATGTACAGCTCACCGCCGACGCCGATCGGGGTTGGCTGCATGCACGCGTCGAGAACGTAGGCGCGCGTGTTCGCGAACGGCCGGCCGATGCAATGTGCAACGCCGTTCGGTGCAGCACCGTCCGCACGATACCGTGTGCTGATGATCACCGCTTCCGTCGGGCCGTAGAATTCGAACACGCGCGCTTTCGGGAAGCGCTCGCGCAGCTTGATCAACAGCCGCTCCGGGACCGCCTCGCCGCCGACGAGCAGCGTGTGCAGCGAGCCGTACTCGCTCGCGCCGAGCGAGTCGAGCCAGGCTTCCATGAGCGTCGGCACCGCGTGGAACACGGTCGCGTGCTGCGTCCGCGCGCGCAGCTGCTCCGGGTCTTTCACCTGCGCGTTCGTCAGCAACAGGCTGCAGCCGCCGGTCGTCAGCGGCATCAGCAACTCGAACAGCGCGATGTCGAACGCCGGCGATGCGAGGTTCGGCATCACGTCGGCGGGGCCGAAGCTCAGGTCGAGCTGCGCGCCGAGCAGCCGCGAGCAGAGCTGCTCGTGGGTGACGACGACGCCCTTCGGCGCGCCGGTCGAGCCGGAGGTGTAGATCACGTACGCCGGGTCTGAGGGCGCCGCGGCGCCCTGCAGATCCGACGCCTGCATCGCCGACCAGTCACTTGCGCCGGCAGAGACGTCGACAACGCGAACCGCCGACTGCCGGATCGGCTCCAGGCGGTCCGGCGCGACGCGGCCGTGCGTGAGCACGACCGGCGGCGCCGCATCGGCAAGCATGGAGGACAGGCGGTCATCCGGGTACGCCGGATCGAGCGGGACGTACGTGCCGCCCGCCTTCAGCACCGCGAGCACGCCGGTGACGAATTCAAAACTGCGCTCCATCAGCACGCCGACGAGCGTTTGCGCTTGCACGCCGAGCGATTGCAGGTGCCGCGCCAAGCGGTTCGCCTGGGCGTTGAGCTCAGCATAGCTGATCCGCTCGCCGTCGAACTCCAGCGCGACCGATTCCGGCGCGCGCACAACCTGCTCTTCGAAGAGCTGATGCACGCAGCGTGCCGCATCGTAGGCGCGTTCGGTGGCGTTCCACTCGTAGACCACCTGCGCGCGCTCGCGCTCGGGAACTACCTCGACGCTCGCCAGCGCGCGCGCGGGTTCCCGCTCCAGCGCCTCGACGACGCCGGCCAGCGCCGTCTGCATGTAGCCGCACAACCGGTCGGGGTCGACCGATTCGTCGGACTTCACCGACAGGCTCAGCTCGTCGCCGTGGTCGTTGACCGACATCCCGACCGGGTAGTTGGTGCGCTCCTCGCCGCTCAGGACCGCGATGCCCTGCCATGCCCGATCGGCATCGGCGGAGGTCTCGCTCTTGCGCGCGCCGTGTCGATAGTTCAACAGCGAGCTGAACAGCGGCGTCGAGCCCGGCACCGCGCTGCAGCGCTGCGCGAGCGCCAGCGGCGCGTGCTCGTGCCGCAAGAGCTGCGCGAGCAACACGTGCGCGTCCTCGACGCTCTCGCGCACGCTCTTGCCGACCCGCAAGCGCACGGGCAGCGTGTTCATGAACATTCCGATCGCGCGGTCCGCGCCTTCGGCTTGCATGCGGCCGAACAGCAGCGTGCCGAACACGACGTCGTCGCGGCCGGAGACCCGCGCGAGGACGCGCGCCCACGCGACGTGGCAGACGCTCGCCGCGCTCACGCCGGCGGCGCGCGCGACGGCGCGCAGGCGCTCCGCGAGCGCCGCGTCGACGACTTGGTACGTCTGCCGCGTCGTCGAGCCGTCGCGGCGCACGTCGACCAACCCGAACGGCGCGGTCGGCTCGTCGACGTCCACGAGCATCTCGCGGAAGAACTGCTCGTGCTCTTCGCGGCTCACGCCCAAGCGCGCTTGCGCGATGAAGTTCCGGAACGGCACCGGCTCCGCCAGCTCGTCAGCGCGCCCGAGCAGATGCATCTGGACTTCGTGCTCCATCACCTCCATCGCGGTGTGGTCGCCGAGCAGGTGGTGCTTGAGCAAGACCATCGCCCACCCGTCGCCGGCGTCGCGCGCGACGTACGCGCGCATGATCGGCGCCTGCCGCACGTCGAGCCTGAAGTGGCGCGGGTTGAAGCGCTCCGCGAGCTGCTCCGCGACGTCGCCGGCGGCCGGATCGACGGTCACTTCTTCGACGGCGAGCGGCGCGCGGCGCAGCACCACTTGAACGGGCTCGGGGAGATTCTCCCACACCACCGCCGTGCACAGCACGTCGTGCCGCGCGATCACCGACTCCAGCGCGTTGAGATACGCGTCCAGACGCTCGCGGCTCTCGAAGCGATACGCCGTCCGCGAGAGGTACGGATCGCCCTCGCCGCCGAGCAGATGATGGAACAGCACGCCTTCCTGCAGCGGCGCGAGCGGGTAGACGTCTTGCACGTTCGCCGCGCCGCCCGGCACCGCCGTGACGATCCCGGCGATCTCCGTTACGGTGAGCTGCACCAGCGGCAGCATCTCCGGCGCGATGTGCGTGCAGCCCTCGGGGATCGCGTTCGGCGGGATTGCGACTTCCGAGCTCTCGTCCTTCACGGCAGCGGCCAGCTCTTTGAGCGTCCCTGACGCGAAGAACGCCGCCGCATCGACGTGCAGGCCGGCTTGCCGCAAGCGCTCGAGCGCCGCGACGACCAGCAGCGAGTGCCCGCCCAGCTCGAAGAAGTTGTCGTTGCGCCCGACGCGCTCCACGCCGAGCAGTTCGCGCCACACCGCCGCGAGCGTCAACTCGGTGTCACCGGCCGGCGCTTCGTACGCGTGCGAGACGTATGCGCCGTCGTCGGGTGCCGGGAGCGCGCGGCGATCCAGCTTGCCGTGCGCCGTCAGCGGCAGCGCGTCGAGCTGCACGTACGCCGCCGGAATCATGTAGTCCGGGAGCGTCGCCGCGACGTGGCCGCGCAGCTCCTCCGCGCTCAGCGCCGTCGGCGCGGTGTAGTACGCCGCCAGCCGCTTCTCGCCGGTGCGGTCTTCCAGCGCGACGACCGCCACGTCGCGCACGCCGGGATACGACCACAGCCGCGCCTCGATCTCGCCCAGCTCGATGCGGAAGCCGCGAATCTTCACCTGGAAGTCGTTCCGGCCCAAGAACTCGATGTTGCCGTCGGGCAAGTAGCGCGCGAGGTCGCCGGTCTTGTACAAACGGTCGCCGTCCACGAACGGGCTGGCGATGAACCGCTCCGCCGTCAGGTCGGCGCGATTGAGGTACCCTTGCGCGACCTGCGCGCCGCCGATGTACAGCTCGGCCGCAACCCCGATCGGCGCCGGCTGCATGCGCGCGTCCAAAATGTACGTGCGCGTGTTCGCGAACGGCCGGCCGATGCAATTCGCCACGCCTTCGAGCGGCGACCCGTCCGCGCGGAACCGGGTGCTGATGATTACCGCTTCGGTCGGGCCGTAGAACTCGAACACCCGCGCCGCCGGGAAGCGCTGCGTCAGCTTGCGCAGCAGCCGCTCGGGAACCGCCTCGCCGCCGACCAGCAGCGTATGCAGCGAGCCGTACTCGCTCGCGCCGAGCGCGTCGAGCCACGCCTCCATTAGCGTCGGCACCGCGTGAAACACGGTCGCGTGCTGCGTGCGCGCGCGCAGCTGCTCCAGGTCTTTTACCTGCGCGCTGCTCAGCAAGAGGCTGCAGCCGCCCGTCGTCAGCGGCATCAGCAGCTCGAACAGCGCGATGTCGAACGCCGGCGAAGCCAGGTTCGTGACCACGTCGGCGGGCCTGAAACCGAGGTCGAGCTGTGCGCCGAGCAGTCGCGAGGAGAGCTGCTCGTGGCTCACCATGACGCCTTTCGGCGCGCCGGTCGAGCCGGACGTGTAGATGACGTACGCGAGATCGGAAGGCCCGGCCGCGCCAGGCAGGTTCGCATCGGACTCCGCGGACCAGTGACGATCATCGGCCACGACGTCGACCACGCGCGCCGACGTAAGGCTCAGCACGTCGGCGCGCTCGCGCGCGACACGGCCGTGCGTCAGCACCACCGGCGGCGCCGCATCGCCGAGCATGAACGCCAGCCGCTCCGACGGATACGCCGGATCGAGCGGCACGTAGGCGCCGCCCGCTTTCAGCACGCCGAGCACGGCGACGACGAATTCCGGGCTGCGCTCCATCAGCACGCCCACCCGCGTCCGCGCCTGCACGCCGAGCGTTCGCAGGTGCCGCGCCAAGCGGTTCGCGCGGGCGTCGAGCTCGCCGTAGCTCAGCCGCTCGCCGTCCATCTCCAGCGCGACCGACTCCGGCGCGCGCGACGCTTGGTCTTCGAACAGCTCGTGCACGCAGCGTGCCGCCGCGTAGTCGCGCTCGGTCGCGTTCCACTCGACCAGCACGCGCGCGCGCTCGTCCTCCGGAACCACCTCGACGCTCGTCAGCGGGCGCGCCGGATCGCGCTCGAGCGCTTCCACCACGCCGGCCAGCGCCGTCTGCATGTACGCGCTCAGGCGCGAGGGATCGACCGACGCGTCCGACTTCACCGACAGGCTCAGCGCGCCGCCGCCGTGATCGTTGACCGACATCCCGATCGGGTAGTTGGTCCGTTCCTCGGCCTCTTCGACCGTGATGCCTTCCCAGGCGTCGCCCGTCGTGTCGCTGTCGTCGTGGCGATAGTTCAGCAGCGCGGTGAAGAGCGGCAACGAGCCCGGCACCGCGCTGCAGCGCTGCGCCAGCGCCAGCGAGGCGTGCTCGTGGCGTAGGAGTTGCGCGAGCAGCAATTGCGCCTCGTCGACGCTCTCGCGCACGCCGCGCCCGCCGGTCTTCAGCCGCACCGGAAGCGTGTTCATGAACATCCCGAGCGCGCGGTCCGAGCCGGCGCCCTGCATGCGCCCGAACATGAGCGTCCCGAACACGACGTCGTCGCGCCCGGAGACGCGCGCCAGCACGCGCGCCCATGCGACGTGGCAGATGCTCGCCGTGCTGACCCCGATCGAGCGCGCGACGCTGCGCAGCCGGTGGGCGAGCGCGGCGTCGACCACCTCGAACGCTTGCCGCGTCGCCGAACCATCGCGCCGCACGTCGACCAACCCGTACGGCGCGGTCGGCTCGTCGACGTCTTCCAGCAGCTCGCGGAAGAACAGCTCGTGCTCTTCGCGGCTGACGCCCAGCCGCGCCTGCGCGATGAAGTTCCGGAACGGCACCGGCTCGGGGAGCGCGTCCGCGCGCCCGAGCAGGTGCGCTTCCACCTCGGCCTGCATCAGCTCCATCGCCGTGTGGTCGCCGAGCAAATGGTGCTTGAGCAGCACCATCGCCCACGCCTCGCCGGCGCCGCGCGCGACGTACGCGCGCATGATCGGCGCCTGCCGCACGTCGAGCCGGAAGCTGCGCGGGTCGAACCGCGCCGCAAGCTGTTCGCCCACGTCGCCGGCCGCCGGGTCGGCGCTCACTTCTTCCACCGTCAGCGGCGCGCGCCGCAGCACCACTTGCACGGGCTCGGACAAGCCTTCCCACACGACCGCCGTGCGCAGCACGTCGTGCCGCGCGATCACCGCCTCCAGCGCTTGCAGATAGGCGTCGAGCCGCGCGCGGCTCTCGAACCGGTACACCGTCCGCGACAGGTACGGATCGCCCTCGCCGCCGAGCAGATGGTGAAAGAGCACGCCTTCCTGCAGCGGTGCGAGCGGGTAGACGTCTTGCACGTTCGCCGCGCCGCCCGGAACCGCGGAAACCACGGCCGCGATCTCGGCAGCATTCAACGCCACCAGCGGCAGCATCTCCGGCGCGATCGCGGTGCAGCCGTCGGGGATCGCGTTCGGCGGGATCGCGACCTGCAAGCTTTCTTCGCGAACGGCGCTCGCCAATTCGCTCAGCGTGGTGGAAGCGAAGAACGCCGCCGCGTCGACGTGCAGGCCGACCTGCCGCAAGCGCTCGAGCGCCGCGACGACGAGCAGCGAGTGCCCGCCGAGCTCGAAGAAGTTGTCGTTGCGGCCGACCCGCTCGACGCCGAGCAATTCGCGCCACACCGCCGCGAGCGTCAGCTCGACGTCGCCGGCCGGCGCTTCGTACGCGCGCGAGACGTACGCGTCCTCGTCGGGCGCCGGCAGCGCGCGGCGGTCCAGCTTGCCGTGCGCGGTGAGCGGGAGCGCGGCGAGGTGCACGTACGCGGCGGGGATCATGTAGTCGGGGAGCGTCGCCGCGACGTGGCCGCGCAGCTCCTCCGCGCTCGGCGCGTCCGGCGCACCGGCGGCTGCGCCGGCGGTGTAGTACGCCACCAGCCGCTTCTCGCCGGCGCGGTCTTCGAGCGCGATGACGGCGATGTCGCGCACGCCCGGGTACGACCACAGCCGCGCCTCGATCTCGCCCAGCTCGATGCGGAAGCCGCGAATCTTCACCTGGAAGTCGTTCCGGCCCAAGAACTCGATGTTGCTGTCGGGCAAGTAGCGCGCGAGATCGCCGGTCTTGTACAGCCGGTCACCGTCGACGAACGGGCTGGCGATGAAGCGCTCCGCCGTCAAATCGTCACGGTTCAGATAGCCGAGCGCGACCTGCGCGCCGCCGACGTAGAGCTCGCCGCCGACGCCGATCGGCGCCGGCTGCATGCGCGCATCGAGCACGTACGTGCGCGTGTTCGCGAACGGCCGGCCGATGCAGTTCGCCACCCCTTCGAGCGGCGTCCCGTCCGCACGATACCGCGTGCTCACGATGACCGCCTCGGTCGGGCCGTACAGCTCGAACACCCGCGCTTGCGGAAAGCGCTCCGTCAGCTTGCGCAGCAAACGCTGTGGGACCGCTTCGCCGCCGACGAGGAGCGTGTGCAGCGCGCCGTACTCGCTCGGCCCGATCGCGTCGAGCCATGCTTCCATCAGCGTCGGCACGGCGTGGAACACCGTCGCGCGCCGGGTGCGCGCGCGCAGCTGTGCCAGGTCTCTCACGTCGGCGGCGCCGAGCAGCAGGCTGCGCCCGCCGGTCACCAGCGGCATGAGCAGCTCGAACAGCGCGATGTCGAACGCCGGCGAGGCGAGGTTCGTCACGACGTCGGCGCGGCCGAGACGAAGGTCCAGCTGCGCGCCGAGCAGCCGCGAGCAGAGCTGCTCGTGGCTCACCATCACGCCCTTCGGCGCACCGGTCGAGCCGGAGGTGTAGATGACGTACGCAGGATCCGAAGGCGCCGCGAGAGCAGGCGGATTGCATTCCGGCTCCCACGACCACGCATCGGCGTCGGCCACCACGTCGACCACGCGAACCGCAGCCTGCCGCAGCAGCTCCGCGCGGTCGCGCGCGACGTGCGGGTGCGTCAGCACGACCGGCGGCGCGGCGTCGGCGAGCATGAACGCCAGCCGCTCTTCCGGATACGCCGGATCGAGCGGCACGTACACGGCGCCCGCCTTGAGGACGGCGAGCACGCCGACGACGAGCTCCAGGCTGCGCTCCATCAGCACGCCGACGCGCGTCTGCGCCTGCACGCCGAGCATTCGCAGGTGCCGCGCCAAGCGGTTCGCGCGCGCGTTGAGCTCGCCGTAGCTGAGCCGCGCGCCGTCGAATTCCAGCGCGACCGCCTTCGGCGCGCGCCAGGCCTGCTCTTCGAACAGCTCGTGCACGAAGCGGTCGTCCCCGAACGGATGCTCGGTGGCGTTCCATTCGTAGAGCACGCGCGCTCGTTCGGGCTCGGGAACGACTTCGACGCTCGCCAGCGTGCGCGCCGCATCGCGCTCGAGCGCCTCGACCACGCCGGCCAGCGCGGTCTGCACGTACCCGCATAGCCGCTCGGGGTCGACCGACGCGTCGGACTTTACCGACAGCTTCAGCTCGGCGCCCGTGTCGTTGACGGAGACGCCGATCGGGTAGTTCGTGCGCTCCTCGCCGCCCAACAGCGAAACGCCGTCCCAGGCACCGCCGGCCTGCGCGCTCGGCGCGGCCCCGTGCCGGTAGTTCAGCAGCGAGCTGAACAGCGGCGTCGACGCGGGCACCGCGCTGCACGCCTGCGCCAGCGTCAGCGGCGCGTGCTCGTGCCGCAGCAGCTGCGCGAGCAGCGTCTGCATCGCCTCGACGCTCGCGCCGACGCCGCCGTCGATGCGCGCGCGCACCGGCAGCGTGTTGGTGAACATCCCCAGCGCGCGCTCGACCCCTTCCCCCTCGCCGCGCCCGAACAGCACCGTCCCGAAGACGACGTCGTCGCGTCCGGAGACGCGCGCCAGCACGCGCGCCCACGCGACGTGCACGACGCTCGCGGTGCTGACGCCGTTCGCGCGCGCGGCGCTGCGCAGCCGCTCGGCGAGCGCGCCGTCGACGCTCGCCGACGCTTCGCGGATGCGCGACCCGTCGCGCTGCGCGTCGATCAGTCCGAACGGCGCCGTCGGCTCGTCGACGTCCGCCAGCAGCTCGCGGAAGAACAGCTCGTGCTCTTCGCGGCTGACGCCGCGCCGCGCTTGCGCGATGAAGTCTCCGAACGAGACCGGCGCCGGCAAGTCGTCCGTCCGTCCCAGCAGATGCGCCTCGATCTCGCGCCGCAGCAGCTGCACCGAGGTGTTGTCGCCCCAGACGTGGTGCTCGAGCAGCACCATCGCCCAGCACTCGCCGTGCGGCTCGCGCGCCACGAACGCGCGCAGCAGCGGCGCCTGCCGCAGATCGAGCCGGTAGTGCCGCGGGCTGAACCGCGCGGCAAGCTGCTCCGCCACGTCTCCGTCGCCGAAACCGCCGGTGATCTCTTCGACGACGAGCGGCGCGCTGCGCAGCACGACCTGAACCGGCTCGGCGAGTCCTTCCCACAGGATCGCGGTGCGCAGCGCGTCGTGCCGGGCGATCGCGCGCTGCAGCGCCGCCAGATACGCATCGAGCCGCTCGCGGTTCTCGAACCAGTACGTCTCGCACGAGAGATACGGATCGCCCTCGCCGCTCAGCAGGTGGTGGAACAGGATCCCGTCCTGCAGCGGCGCCAGCGGGTAGACGTCCTGGACGTTCTCCGCGCCGCCCGGAACCGCGGCGATCACGCTCGCCATCTCCGCCGCGCTGAGCGTGACCAGCGGGCTGGCGGCCGCGCCGGCGCGCAGGAACTCCAGCAGCTCCGCCTTGTTCTGCCGCAGCAGGTCGATCAGCGCGGAGTCGAGGCGTTCTTGCTCACCGCGAACGACGAGCTCGTCGCCGTCCACCGCCAGGCTGACGTTCTGCTCCGAGAGCATCGCCACGATCTGATCGCTCTTCATATCCGGACTTCTCCAAGTTGGGTCGTGATGGTAGCCGCGTTGGCCAGCGTCCTCGAGACGAACAGATCGCTGATCTCGGCGTGCAAGCCGGCGCCGCGCATGCGCTGAATCGCGTGGATCATCAACAGCGAGTGGCCGCCGAGCTCGAAGAAATTGTCATGGCGCCCGACGCGCTCGAGCTTGAGCAGATCGCGCCAGATCGCTGCCAGCGCCGTCTCGACCGGGCCGACCGGCTCCTCGAAGCGGCGCGTGCGCTGCGCGCCGCCGGGAGCGGGCAGCGCCGCGCGGTCGAGCTTGCCGTTCGGGGTGAGCGGAAAGGACTCCAACTGCACGTACGCCGAGGGCACCATGTGCTCGGGGAGCGCGGTCGACAACGCGTTGCGCAGCTCGTCGGCGCGAATCTCGTCCGGCGCCGTGAAGTACGCCGCTAGCCGTTTCTCGCCGCCGTCGTCGAGCGCGACGACGACCGCCTCGCGCACGCCGGGATGCGCGGCGAGCCGCGCTTCGATCTCGCCCAGTTCGACGCGAAACCCGCGGATCTTCACCTGAAAGTCGTTGCGCCCGAGATACTCGAGCGTGCCGTCGGCGAGGTGGCGCGCCAGGTCGCCGGTCTTGTAGAGGCGATCGCCGGCGACGAACGGATTCGCGACGAAGCGCTCCGCCGTAAGCTCCGGACGGTTGAGATAGCCGCGCCCGACCTGCACGCCGCCGATGTAGAGCTCGCCGGTCACGCCGGCGGGGACGAGCTCGCGGTGCGCGTCGAGCACGTAGGCGCGCGTGTTCGCGATCGGCCGGCCGATCGGGATGTTCGGCGGCAGCGCGCGCGCCGGACAGCGCCACGCGGTCACGTCGACCGCGGCCTCCGTCGGCCCGTACAAGTTCGAAAGCTGCGCGAACGGAAGCCGCTCGGAGAAGCGCTCCGCGAGCGCGCGCGGGAGCGCCTCGCCGCTGCAGATCACGTGCTCGAGCGTCGTGCACCGCTCGGCGTGCGCGGCGTCGACGAAGAACCCCAGCATCGAGGGGACGGCGTGCATCATCGTGACGCGCGCCTCGCGCACGACGCGCACCAGGTAGTCGGGGTCTCTGTGCCCGCCGGCGCGCGCCATCACCAGCCGCGCGCCGCTCAGCAGCGGCAGGAAAAACTCCCACACCGAGACGTCGAAGCTGAACGGGGTCTTCTGCAGCACCGCGTCGTCCGCGCCCAGCGTGTACTCGTCTTGCATCCAGAGCAGCCGGTTGACGACGCCGCGGTGCTCGTTCATCGCACCCTTCGGCTTGCCGGTCGAGCCGGAGGTGTAGATGACGTACGCCAGATGCGAGGACAGCAGTCCGGCGCGCGCGAGGTTCTCCTCGGATTCGTCGGCCCAACGCGGCGCGTCCGCGGCGACGTCGAGCGCCGGCACGCCGGTGCGCCGCAGCGCCGCACGCACGCCGGCCGGAACCGCGTCGTGCGCGAGCAGCAGCGCCGGCGCGGCGTCTTCGACCAGATACGCGAGCCGCTCGAGCGGATAGCCGGGATCGAGCGGAACGTACGCGCCGCCGGCTTTGAGCACGGCCAGCAGCGCGACGACCAGCTCCGTGCTGCGCTCCATGCAGACCGCGACGCGCACGCCGGGGCCGACGCCGCGCGCGCGCAGGTGCCGCGCCAGCCGGTTCGCCTGCGCGTTGAGCTCGGCGTAGCTGAGCCGCATGCCCTCGTGGTCGACCGCGACGGCGTGCGGCGAGCGCGCGACCTGCGCTTCGACCAGCTCGTGCACGCACAGCTCGGCCGGGTACGTCCGCGCGGTCGCGTTCCAGTCGACGAGCGCGCGCCGGCGTTCGCTCGCGGCGAGCAGCGGAAGCCGGCCGATCGCCTGCGCGTCGCCGGCGGTCATCGCGACGAGCAGCCGGCGGAAGTACTCACCGTAGCGCACCACCGTCTCGCGGTCGAACAGCGCGGTCGCGTAGACGATCACGCCGCGGATGCGATCGCCGTCCTCGCACAGCTCGGCGACCAGATCGGTCTTCGCGGCGTGCAGGTTCGAGGCCGGAAAGATTGCGTTCGCGTCCCAGCTCTGCCACACCAGCATCGTCTGAAACAGCGGCGTGTACGCGAGGCTGCGCGGCGGGTTCACCGCTTCGACGACTTGGCCGAACGGTGCGTCTTGGTGCTCGTGCGCCGCGCCGACCTGCGCTTTCACCCGCGCGAGCGCTTCGCCGACCGTGGGGCCGCCGCCGTACTCCAGCCGCAGTGCCAGCGTGTTGACGAAGAAGCCGAGCAGCGGCTCGAGCTCAGGTCGCGTGCGGTTCGCGACCGCGGTTCCGACCACGACGACGTCCTGCACGGCGAGCCGCGAGAGCAGCGCGCCCCACGCGGTGAGCAGCGTCATGAAGAGCGTCGCGCCGTGACGGCGGCTGAGCGACTTCAGCTTCGCGGTGAGCTCGGCGTCGATCTCGAACGGAACGTGCGCGCCGGCGTAGTCCTGGCGCGCGGGACGCGGGCGGTCCGCCGGCAGCTCGACGACGGCGGGAACCTCGCGCAGCGCGTCCCGCCAATAGGCGAGCTGCTCGCGCCCCGCGTTCGTGCGGCGCTGCCACGCCGCGTGATCGACGGGCTGAATCGCCGGCGGCGGCAGCTGATTCGGCTGCCCGGTTCGGAACGCGCCGTACAACGCAGCGAGCTCGCGCGAGAACAGCGCCGCCGACCAGCCGTCGAAGACGGCGTGGTGCGCGGTGACCAGCAGCACGTGATCGTCGTCGGCGACGGTGATCAGGCGTGCGCGCACGAGCGGCCCGGTCGCGAGATCGAATGGGGCGTTCATCTCCTCGCCGGCGATGCGCGCCCGCAACGAGAACGGGCCGTCGAGTCCGCGCAGGTCGTGCTCGATCAGCGGCATTCTGGTGTTCGGCGGACCGATGCGCTGCGCCGGCGCGCCGTCGAGGGCGACGAACGTCGTGCGCAGCGCCTCGTGGCGCGCGACGATTGCGTCGAGCGCACGGCGCAGCGCGCGCACGTTGAGCGGACCGGACAGCGGCAGCGCGATCGGGACGTGGTACGCGAGGCTCGCGCGCGGATCCAACTGGGTCAAGAACCACAACCGCTCTTGCTCGAACGAGAGCGGCAGCCGCTGCGCTCGATCGGCTGGCACGATCGCCGGCCGCGCGGATCGTTCTTGCTCGAGCGCGTGCGCAAGATCGGCGAGCACGGGATGCGAGAACAGGCTCCCCGAGCGCAGCTCGAGGCCGAGCGCGTCGCGCACCTGTGAGAGCACGCGCATCGCGAGCAGCGAGTGGCCGCCCAGCGCGAAGAAGTTGTCGCGGCGGCCGACGCGCTCGACGCCGAGCAGCTCGCTCCAGATCGCCGCCAGCGCCGTCTCGACCGGGCCGACCGGCTCTTCATAGGCGGCCGACGCGTACGCGGCGTCGTCGGGCGCCGGGAGCGCGTTGCGGTCGAGCTTGCCGCTCGCGCCGAGCGGCATCGCTTCGAGGTGCACGAACGCCGAGGGGACCATGTAGTCCGGAAGCGCCGCCAGCAGATGGCGCCGCAGCGCGCCGGCGTGCACGTGTTCCGGCGCCGTGTAGTACGCGACCAGACGTTTCTCGCCGGCGCGGTCGTCGAGCGCGACGACGACGCTCTCGCGGACGCCGCGGTACGCCGCCAGCCGCGCTTCGATCTCGCCGAGCTCGATGCGGAAACCGCGGATCTTCACCTGAAAGTCGTTGCGCCCGACGTACTCGACCGTGCCGTCGGGAAGGAAGCGTGCGAGGTCGCCGGTCTTGTACACGCGCTCGCCCGGGACGAACGGGTTCAGGACGAACCGCTGCGCGGTGAGCTCCGGACGGCGCAGGTAGCCGCGCCCGACCGGCACGCCGCCGATGTGCAGCTCGCCGACGGTTCCGCGCGGCACCTGCTGCATCGTTTCGTCGAGCACGTAGATGCGCGCGCCGGCGATCGGCCGGCCGATCGGGATGCGCGCCGGCACGTTTTCGCGCGGGCAGCGCCACGCGGTGACCTCGATCGCGGTCTCGGTCGGACCGTACAAGTTCGAGAGCTGCACCTGCGGAAGGCGCTCGTACAAGCGCACCGCGAGGTGCCGCGGCAGCGCCTCGCCGCTGCAGAACACGTGCCGCAGCGTCGAACAGCGCGCCGAGCCGGGATGCTCGACGAAATACGTCAGCATCGAGGGCACGAAGTGGATCGCCGTGATGCGCCGCCGCTGCACGAGCTCGGCGAGGTATGCGGGGTCCTGGTGGCCGCCGGGACGCGCCATCACCAGCCGCGCGCCGCTCAGCAGCGGCCACCAGAACTCCCACACCGAGACGTCGAACGTGAACGGCGTCTTCTGCAGCACCGCGTCGTCCGCGCCGATCGGGTACTCCGCGTCCATCCAGAGCAGCCGGTTGACGACGGCGCGGTGCTCGTTCATCGCGCCCTTCGGCTGGCCGGTCGAGCCCGAGGTGTAGATGACGTAGCACAGGTTCGCCGGCGACAGGTCGCCGCGCTCGAGGTCGGCGCCGGATTCGGCGGCCCAGCGCCGCGCGTCGCGCGCGACGTCGATCGCCGGCACGTTGCCGCGCGCGAGCGTCTCGCGCACCTCCGCGCTCACCGCGCCGTGCACGAGGACGAGCGCCGGGGCGCTGTCCTGCAGCATGTACTCGAGCCGCGCGGGCGGATACCGCGGGTCGAGCGGCACGTACGCGCCGCCCGCTTTGAGCACGGCGAGCAGCGCGATCGTGAGCTCCGCGCTGCGCTCCATGCAGACCGCGACCAGCCGCTCCGGCCCGACGCCCTGCGCGCGCAGGTGCCGCGCCAAGCGGTTCGCGCGCGCGTTCAGCTCGGCGTACGTGAGCGCCTCGTCTTCGAACTCGAGCGCCGTCGCGTCCGGCGAGGCCGCCGCCTGCTTCTCGATCAGCTCGTGCAGACAGACGTCGCGCGAATAGGGCCGCTCCGTCATGGCTGCAAGCGCTGCCGCACGTAGGACGCGAACGCCGCGACGCCGCGGCCGATCT